>Ga0207792_100016_pt1 | contig 254541 bp, 231 predicted proteins | sample CeladaPassaB1F06_FD_187483 | JGI IMG/M metagenome (GOLD analysis project Ga0207792, IMG submission 187483) | Cellulose-adapted microbial communities from the Joint BioEnergy Institute, USA - Passage B1F06 (SPAdes) (version 2) | ecosystem: Engineered > Bioreactor > Continuous culture >...
AGATGAGCCTTGGGCACATAGTCCTCAACGCAAGGCGGCAGAAGCTGTGCGTCGTCGATCTTCCAGGGGCGAAAATCCTTGCTCATAAGTCGGCAAGGAATCAGACTCGCCGTCTCTTGACCAGTGATTACTCAGACAGGCTCCTAGTTGTCACGGCTTCAAGAGTTCAGCGAAAGGTCCATTCATGAGCGTCAATCCTCCGACCATGCTGGTGATCCTTGACGGCTGGGGCTGGCGCGAAGAGCAGGCGGACAACGCGGTGTTGCAGGCGCGCACGCCGAATTTCGATGCCTTATGGGCGCGCTGTCCGCATGCCTTCCTGAAGACGTCCGGGCTCGATGTGGGCCTGCCGCCCGGCCAGATGGGCAATTCGGAGGTCGGACACCTCAATCTCGGTGCGGGTCGGGTGGTGATGCAGGATCTGCCGCGCATCAACCAGGCGGTGGAAGACGGGAGCCTCGCGACGGCGCTGACGGCAACCGGGTTGATCGAGCGCCTGCGCGAAAGCGGTGGCACCTGCCACCTGCTCGGGCTGGTGTCGCCAGGCGGCGTTCACTCGCATCAGGACCACGCTGTCGCGTTGGCCCGCCTGCTGGCCGCCAAGATTCCGACCGTGGTGCACGTCTTCACGGATGGCCGCGACACGCCGCCACGTTCCGGCGCTGACTATGTCGCCGCACTCCAGGCGGCCTTGCCGCCGGAAGTGCCGATTGCGACGGTCTGCGGCCGCTACTACGCGATGGATCGCGATCGGCGCTGGGAGCGCGTATCGCAGGCGTTCGATGCGATCGTTCACGGAAACGGGCCGCGATACCCCGATGCTCAGGCGGCGATCGCGGCGGGTTATGCGCAGGACAAGACCGACGAGTTCCTGCCGCCATCGATCATCGGCGCCTATGCCGGCATGCGCGACGGAGACGGCGTGCTGAGCTTCAACTTCCGCGCCGACCGCATTCGTCAATTGCTCAACGCCTTGCTCGATCCGGAATTCGGCGGGTTCGAGCGGGGCCAAGTTCCTCGCCTGGCGGCAGCCGTGGGCATGACGTCCTACAGCGAGGAACTCGACGCGCGGCTGAAGACGCTGTTTCCGCCGCAGCGGCTCGTGAACGGCCTCGGCGAGACCGTCTCCAAGGCCGGGCGGACGCAGATCCGCATGGCCGAGACGGAGAAATATCCGCACGTGACTTACTTCCTGAACGGCGGCGAGGAGACCTGCTTCCCGGGCGAGGACCGAATCCTGGTGCCTTCGCCGAAGGTTGCAACCTATGATCTGCAGCCGGAAATGTCGGCGCCGGAATTGACGCGTCGCGCCGTCGAGGCGATCCGGTCGGGCGCCTACGATCTGCTGGTGCTGAACTTCGCCAATCCCGACATGGTCGGCCATGCCGGCGTTCTCGCCGCGGCGATCAAGGCGGTCGAAGCGGTCGATGAGGGGCTTGGTGCCATCGCGGCGGCCATTCAGGAAGCGGGCGGATCGCTGCTCGTCACGGCCGACCACGGCAATTGCGAATTGATGCGCGATCCCGAGACGGGTGGGCCGCATACGGCCCATACGACCAATCCGGTGCCAGTGTTCCTGCTTAGCGACCGGAAGGTGACGCTGGCGGATGGGCGGTTGGCGGATGTCGCACCGACCCTGTTGGAATTGATGGGCTTGCCGCAGCCGGCGGAAATGACCGGAAAATCGCTGTTGCGGAACGCGTAACAAAAGGCGGCGCCCTGCGGGGCGCCGCCTTGCGACAAATCAGCGGCGCGCCTTCGCGCCCACGACCTCGACGCCGGCCCATTCCTCGATGGGCTTAATCAATGTGGTCAGATCCGCGTCGGGACCATACTTGGCCTTGGCGAGCGTGAGCAGCTGCCGCACCGCGCTGCCGACGATCATCGGCACGCCGAGCGCCTCGCTCTCGTCGAGGCAGAGCTTGGCGTCCTTGGTGGACAGCGAGAGTGCGAAGCCGAAGTCGAAGGTGCGCGGCAGGACGAAGTTCGGGATCTTGTCCATGGTCGCGCTGTTCCGGCCGCTGCCCATGTTGAAGACCTCGATCATCACGTCGGGATCGAGCCCGGCTTTGGTGCCGAGAACGAGGGCCTCCGAGGTGATGGCCAGCGCGGTCACCGACATCAGATTGTTGAGGACCTTCATCATCTGCGCCATGCCGGGCTTCTCACCGACGTGAACCGGCTTGCCGAGCCGTTGCAGGATCGGAAGGAATTCGTCGAAGAGCGGGCGCGGGCAAGCGGTCATGAGAGCAAGGGAGCCCTTGACCGCGCCGGCGACGCCGCCGCTGACCGGGCAGTCGATCGTGGCGATGTTCTTGGCCGCGAGACCTTCGGCCAGTTCCGCAGCGACGCGAGGGCCCGTGGTGGAGAGATCAATCACGACCCGCAGCTTGCCGCCGTTGGCGAGGCCGTCAGGACCGAAGGCAACCGTGCGGACCACGTCGGGGGTCGGCAGCGACAGCAACGCCACGTCAGCCTCCGCCGCGATCTCAGCGGGGTTCTTGGCCGCACGCGCGCCGAGCGAGACGAGTTCTTGAACCGCAGCGCTGTTGGGATCCGTGACGATAAGGCTGTGCCCAGCCTCGATCAGGCGTTTGGCCATGGGCGAGCCCATACGGCCGATGCCAACAAATCCAATGAGCGAGGATGCCATCCGAAACTCCTTGTCGAAGCAGTGAGGGCGACGCAACCGCGCGTCGCCCCATTATTGAATGCGCTCAGCCCACCTTGCTTGGCAGCCAGAGGACGATGTCCGGGAAGATGTAGAGCAGGACGATGAAGCCGAGCATGACGAAGATAAAGGGCGTCACGCCAAGCACGATGTCGCGGAGCTCGACGTTTGGACTCATTCCCTTGAGGACGAACAGCACCAAGCCAACCGGCGGGGTGATCAGGCCAATCTCGATCAGCAGAACGAGCACGATGCCGAACCAGACCGGATCGAGACCGATCGCGACGACGATCGGGAAGGTGACCGACAAGGTCATCAGCATCATCGCGATGGACTCGATGAAGCAGCCGAGGACGAGATAGACGCAGGCGATGATCGTCATGACGATCCACGGCGCGAGATTGGCGTCCTTGACCAGCTGCACCATCATGCGGGGAAGGCGCAGGTAGTCGAACACCCAGCTCAGGACCGCTGCGCCGATGACGATCAGCATGATGAAGGCGGTGACCTTCACCGTCTCGAGCAGCGTCTCGTAGAGCGATTCCCAGGTCAGCTTGCCGCGCTGAAGCGCCATCACAAGCGCAGCCATCGCACCGACCGCGCCGGCCTCGGTCGGCGTCGCGACGCCGAAATAGAGTGAGCCAAGGACGGCCATGATCAGAATCAGGAACGGAAATACGTTGACGACGGCTGCGAGTTTCTGACGCAGCGGGTAGGCCGTTCCCTCAGGCACGGACGAGGGGACGACGAACGCCCACACGAGAACCGAGACCATGAATATGGCTGAGAGCAGCAGACCGGGAATGATGCCGGCAATGAAGAGCTGCGTGACCGCCACACCGACGACGTTGCCGTAAATGATCATCGCGATGCTCGGCGGAATCAGAATGCCGAGCGTGGCGCCGGCTGCGACCACGCCGTAGGTCAGGCGGTTGCTATATCCGCGCTTGACCATTTCCGGCGCAGCAACGGCCCCGAGCGTCGCGGCGGTCGCAAGGCTCGAGCCGCAAACGGCGGCGAATGTCGCGGATGCGGCGACGCTCGCGTGAGCCAACCCGCCAGGGGTACGGCCGAACCAGCAGACGAGCGCATCGAACAACTGGGTGGTGATGCCGCTGCGCACGAGCAACGCGCCCATCAGCACGAAGCTCGGCACGGCGGTCAGTGTGAACGTGTTGATGCTGGTCCAGGAGCGGTCGGCCAGGATCGGCAACTGGGTCATCGGCAGCAGGAAGTAGAGGCCGAACATGCCGATGATGCCCATGGCGAAGGCGACGCGCACGCCAATGAACAGCAAGACGACCAGACCGCCGCCGAGGAGAATGCCGATCCAAAGCGGAGAGCTGCCCCGCGCATAGTAAAACAGCACGCCGAGGACGCCGGCGAGCGCCAGGGTCGCCAAGGTCACGCGCACGCCGCTCCATGCCAGCATGGAGATGGCAATCGTCGCGCAGATCGCGATCGTGCCCCAGTCGAACCGCGTTCCCGGAATGCGCACTTCGGAACGGCCGAGGGCGAACAGAAAGATGACCAGCGCCACGGCTGCGATCGGCAGTATCCACTGCGCGATCTTTGAGGCGGGCGGGCGCAGGTAATAGATGTCACGCAGCAGCGCGGCCACGAACAGGGCGTAGCCGATCGTCATCGGCACCTGTGGTATCCATTGCGGCGTGCCGAGCAGGCCCCAATCTCGCGCGTCGTGCACGTATTCGAGGAAGGTGAAGCGGGCCGTGTGCCAGGCCGTGATGACAAAGAAGAAAACGCCGAGCCAGAGGCCGATCAGTTCAATGAAGGCGCGGCGGTTCTTGTCGAGTTGATCGACGAGGATCTCGACCTGGATGTGCGCATTGGCGCGCTGCGCCGCAGCAAGACCGAGAAAGACGATGGCCACGAAGAGATAAGTGCCAATCTCGATGACCCACGTCGTCGGCGAATTGAAGACGAAGCGCGAGACCACTTCGTAGCAGACGATCAGGGTCATAGCCGCCAGCCCGATCGACGAGATGAATCCGGCGGCGGCGGAGATCCGGTCGAGGGTACGAACGACGGTGGAGCGATCCAACTCGGGAGCGCCCGCCGCCAACGGCGCGGCCTGCACCTCGGACATTCGAAAATTCTCCCCTTTTATCTCCCGGCGCGACGCGTTTGCCGCTTGTTCTTTTCGGCAGAGGCTCCCGCGCAGGGGCGTCCCGTGCGCGTGCTGTTAGCACGACTTGCGCTTGACCTGCAATCATATTGGCATATTGTATGATCGCGTTATCAAGTGGCTAACCGCACGGCGGGGCCGCGATACGTCTCCATGGTGCGCTTCAGCGGTCTGAGAACCGGCAGGGCGCTCTTCCACAGGTTCTTGAGAGTTCTCATTATGACGGGAGGACACGATGTCGGTGCAATCATCGCAGGCGCGCGTTGCCGAGGCGACTGGACGACGGACCGTCCGGCATTGGCTCGCCGCTGCGACCATCGTTGGCGCTGCACTGGCCGCCACGAGCGCCCAGGCGCAGAAGTACGACCTTACGATGGGTGTCATCGTGTCGCCCGGCGACGCCTATACGGCGATGACGCAGAGCGTGCCCGAGCGCATCAGCAAGGCCACCAATGGCAGGGTGTCCGTGACGGTCAGCGACTCGCTGGTGGCGCCTGCGCAGATCGCTTCGGCTGTGCGTGACGGCCGTCTGCCGATGTCTGCTGCGCTGCACACTTATCTGGCGGCGGACGAGCCGCGCATGGGCATCTTCAACCTGCCCGGACTGATCGACAACATCGAAGAGTACCAGAAGGTGCGCGACGCGTTCTGGGCCAAGGACGTCGCGCAGATCTGGGAAGACAAGTGGGGCGCTGTTGTCCTTGCCGAGGGCGCCTGGTGCCCGACGCGGCTGTTCTCGACCAAGCCGGTGCATAAGATCGAGGACTTCAAGAACCTGCGGGTGCGTGTGCATAACCCGCAGACGGCGGCCCAGATGAACGCGCTCGGCGCCAAGCCGACGCCGATGCCGACCACGGAAATCATGCCGGCACTTGAGCGCGGCGTGATCGACGGTGCGTTCATCTCCGTCTGCGTGGGCGGTGCGATGGAGTTCTGGCGCATCGCCAAGAACGTGCTGGATTGGGGTATCGGCCCGATCACCGGCTGGGCCATTCTGATCAACAAGGCGGAATGGGAAAACCTGCCGGCGGACATCCGCGAGCAGATCCAGAAGGCCATGGCCGAGCTCGAGAAGGATGCCTTCGGCCAGTACAACGCGTTCGTCGAGGCGGCACTTGATGCCATGCGCAAGCAGGGCATCGAGCCGTGGACCGCGTCGGCCGAGGACAAGGCGAAGATTAATTCGCAGCAATATGCCAAGGCGGCGTATGACAGCTGGTACGCTCGCGCCAAGGAGGTCGGCGTCGACGGTCCCGCCTACGTGAAGAAGATCCGTGAGGTTCTCGGCAAGCCGACAGAGTAATCATGGTGACCCATCGGACATGACGCGCAAGGCCGCACCCTTCCGAGGGTGCGGCTTTGCAGTTTCGTGTCTAGCGGGTAAATGTGCGGCGATCTTGGGAATCGATCATCATCGATAGCGATTGTCAGAGCGGCCAGCAATGAGCGAAATGTCCGTTCCGGAGCATGGATTCCGCGTCGAGCGGGTTGCCGCCCCGCTGCGCCACAGAGTAACGGAAAGCATCCGCTACGCGATCGCGGTCGGTCGCTTCAAGGCCGGCGATCGGCTGCCGGAACGCGAGCTGTGCGAAATGACCGGCGTGAGCCGGACCCTGGTGCGGGAAGCACTGCGGCAACTTGAATCCGAGGGATTGATCGTCGTGCGCCCGCATCGCGGGCCGGTCGTGGCGCGCGTCACGGCGGAGCAAGCGGAAGGGATCTACCAGGTCCGAATCGAGCTCGAGGGCTTGGCGTGCGAGCTGTTTGCCGAGCGCGCCACACCGGAGCAACGCGAGGCGCTGAACCGCGCGTTCAAGAACCTGAAGAAGTCGCTGAAGGATCCCGACCCCTTGGCGCGGCTCTCCGCCAAGAACCACTTCTATGATTGCCTAATCAATGCTTCCGGGAACGAGGCGCTGGGAACCAGCCTGCGGATGCTAAATGCGCGCGTCATGCTTCTGCGGGCGACGTCGATGCAGGCCCCCGGACGTAGCGCCGAGAGCATCGCCGAACTCGCCGAACTGTTGGAAGCCTTGAACGCCAAGGACGGCAAGCGGGCCCGCGAGCTGGCCGCCCGCCACGTACGCAACGCGGCCAAGGCGGCGATCGCGCTGCTGCAGCAACAACAGCAACAGAGCTGACACACCCCCTCGCAGCCAGCACCGGGGCGCTCTTTTTGCTTGCCGCTCCCGTCTCAGGGGGCAAGTTTGCGTCCGGCAGGTCCGCTGGGTTCCGACACCAGGAGCCGGCTGTGCGGTGCCGACGTGCAGTGGGGTTCCCACAATGACTGCCGCCAGCTAAGAGAGCCATGGAAGCCATCACCCGCCGCAAGCTTTCGCATGAAGTTTCTCGACAGGCTGATCGGCGCCATGCAGTCGGGTGAATACGCGCCGGGCTCGCAATTGCCGTCGGAGCGCGAATTGATGGTTCGGTTCGGCGTCGGTCGGCCGGCCATCCGCGAGGCGTTGCAGACTCTGCAACAGATGGGATTGATCCGGATCACTCATGGCGAGCGGGCGCGGGTGATCGTGCCGACGCCGCAGACGGTCATCGACCAGATTTCCGGCGCCATGGTGCAGCTCCTAGCGAGCAATCCGCGTTGGTTTTCCCGGCGAGACCGAGGAGGATTTCGAACTGCTCCTCGATTGGCTCAAGGAAGCGCGACTCAACCGCGTCGGTTGCTTCAAGTACCAGGCCGTCGAGGGCGCTCTGGCTAATGACTTGCCCGGCGCCGTGCCGGAGGAGTTAAAGAGGGACGCTGGCACCGCTTCATGGCCGTGCAGCAGGAGGTCAGCCGCGATCTGCTGCGTATTGAAATTGCGAAGCTGAAGCTTGTGAACATGCCGAATGACGAGCGCCCGCAAAGAACAGGAAGCGGCCAGCCTCCTCCAGCTTGTCATGCCCATGAATTGGACCGGCGCGCCACAGCGCAGGAGACGGTCGCGGTCGAAATTGGATGCGGCTCACCGCCTTGCAGAATTTCCTTGGCTCGCCAGAGCCTTCCTGTGCGGACGCCTCATCGATGGCGCCGTTTCGATGAGGCCGACAAGTACGGCCATCCATTGCGACCGTCACGAGCGAGCTTTGCCGCGGACAGAATGCTGTCCGTTGGCTTGCTTGTAGGAGCGCGTGATTGGCGGAAGAAGCTTGGGCGGTCGCGCCGCTGTTCCAGGGCCGGCCCGAGAGGAAGGACGCCTTCTCAAAGGAAGGAAGTCGGGCCGGCCCCCAGAAAGCCGATCAGCCTCGGCGCGCGCATGTGTGAACACGGCGCGCCGAGGCCAAAAAAGCGAAAGTTATTCCTTCGCGCCCTTCGAGAACGGGTCGTATTCCTCGTCCGAAATCGGCTTATAGGGGATCTCCTCCGGGAGACCCGCGAGCTGCCGGATCACGGGATAGATGGCCGTGTAGTCCTGGCCGCCGCGGCCGAATGACCGCGCGACGGAGTAGGCCTGCATCGCGGCCGCGCCGAGGAAAGTCGGGACATGGGCGCGAGCAGCAACTTCGAGTGCCAGACCGAGGTCCTTGTGCGCGAGGTCAACCTGGAAGCCGGGGGAGAGATCCCCGCGCAGAACCTTGTTCGGATAGGTAATCTTCATGTGGCCGTGGCCAGCGATCGTGCCGCGCATCACGTCGAGCGCAAGCTGGATGCTGATGCCCGACGCCTCGGCGAGGGTGAGCGCCTCGGCCGTCAGAGCGTTCAGCGAAATGCCCATGAAGTTGTTGACGATCTTGGCGCGGGAGCCGCTGCCCACCGAACCACAGTTGATGATCTGGTTGCCCATCGCCTCGAACGCCTTGCGGGCGAACTCGATATCGGCCGGATCGCCGGACGCGAGGATCAAGAGCGCGCCGCGCCGCGCCTCGATGGCCGAGCGGCCGACCGGCGCATCAAGCATGCGCAGGCCGCGCACCTTCAGCTCGGCAGCGATCGCGTCGGTCTCCTGCGGCAGGATCGTCGACATGTTGATGAAGACGGCATCGCGCGACATCGTCTCCGCGGCGCCGTCCTTGCCGAACAACGCTTCGCGGACATGCGAGGCGTTCGGCAGCATCGTGATGACGAGGTCGGCGCCCTTAGCGGCGGCGGCGCAATTCGCCGCCACAGTGCCGCCGGCAGCGGCGAGGGCCTGGCAGGCCTCGGAGGAAATGTCATAGCCGGCCACGCGGAAACCCGCTTTGACCAGGTTCTGGGCCATCGGCAAGCCCATCGTGCCGAGGCCGATGAAGCCAATCGTCTGCGCCGCCATCGCTACATTCTCCCGGATTGTCTGAACTGAGACGCGCGCCGTGTTATTTGCCGGCGTCGATCTCCTTGAGCACTTCGACCGCGACCCTCATGCAGTCGAGCGCCGCCGGAACGCCGCAATAGATCGCGGCCTGCAGGATTACTTCCTGGATTTCCTGACGGGTGAGGCCGTTGTTGATGGCGCCGCGCACGTGCAGACGGAGCTCATGCGGGCGGTTCAACGCCGTCAGCATCGCCAAGTTGAGGAAGCTGCGGGTGCGGCGATCGAGTCCCGGCCGGCCCCAGATCTCGCCCCAGCACCATTCGGTGACCAGCTTCTGCAGCGGGGCGGTCATGTCGTCGGCATTGGCGACGGAACGATCGACATATTCGGCGCCGAGCACCTCGCGGCGGATCTTGAGGCCCTTCTCGAATTGCTCGCCTGTAAACTCCGGACGTGTCGTCATTCTCGATCCACCTCTGCCATTTCTATGCTGCACTCTGCGTTCGGGGCGAACGCCCGGTGCGATTGCTGCAACCAATACGGAAGGCCGGGAGGGGCGTCAATGAAAATTGTCTGACCGTAATATTGTGTGCTAGACCGACCATTCAGGGAGAGGGCCGCAGCAGGGTTGGTGCGGCTCACGAGACGGGGATCAACCATGACCGGCCGAAACGAACCGGAACCTTTCGAGCTTTTCGCCATCCGCTACGCCAACCATTCCAGGCGCAAAGCGCACGAAAACATGATCGGCGGTGACCTGCACGAGGCTGGCTCGGATCTCGACTACTACGTCTGGGTCGCGCGGCGCTCGGACAAAACGTTCGTGATCGATACGGGCTTCGACACGCGGGCGGCACAGGAGCGGGGACGGACGCTGCTGCGCAAGCCGGCGGAGGGCCTTGCTCTGCTCGGCATTGATGCGGCGCAGGTCGAGGACGTGATTCTCACGCACCTGCACTACGATCATGCCGGCACGCTGTCGGCGTTTCCGCGCTGCCGCTTCCACGTGCAGGACACGGAAGTCGCCTATGCCACTGGCCGCTGCATGTGCCACGCGTTCCTCAGACAGCCATTCGATGTCGAGGACGTCGTGTCGTTCGTGCGTCACGTCTATGCCGGGCGCGTGCAGTTCCACAACGAGACGGTGCAGCTCGCCGACGGACTCTCGCTGCATCGGACGGGCGGGCACTCCGCCGGGCTCCAGGTGGTGCGCGTTTGGACCCAGCGCGGCTGGGTCGTGGTCGCGTCCGACGCATCGCATCTCTACGCGAACATGGAGAAGCGGGTGCCGTTCCCGGCCGTCTACAATGTCGGCGAGCTGCTGGAAGGATATGACACGGTCCGGCGCCTGGCGGATTCGCCCGATCACATCATTCCCGGCCACGATCCGCTGGTGATGCACCGCTATCCGGCGCCCTCGCCGGAGCTCGAAGGCATTGTCGTGCGGCTCGATTGTCCGCCGCGTCTTGGCTGACGAGACCGGGAGCACGCAATGCTTGAAGGAAAATGCGCGCTCATCACCGGCTCGGTGGCGGGGCTGGGCTTCGCCATCGCAGAGAGCCTAGCGAAGGCCGGTGCCAACATTGTGCTGAATGGCCTGTGTTCGAAGGAAGAAGGCCAGGCCGCAGCCGACGCACTGGCACAGTCGAGCGGGCGCACGGTCGTGTTCGACGGCGCTGACCTGCGGGACGTCAGCGCGATCGAGCGCATGGTGGCGCAGGCGGCCGCGCGGTTCGGGAAGGTCGACATCATCGTCAACAATGCTGTCGTCCGTCATTTCGCGCCGATCGAGGAGTTGACGCCGGCGCAGTGGGACACTTCGCTTGCGGTGAACTTGTCGGCGGCGTTCCACCTGGTGCGCTTCGCTCTGCCGGCGATGCGCGCGGCCGGGTGGGGGCGGATCATCAACATGTCGTCGATCTATGGCGCCCGCGGAGCGGAGAACCGGATCGACTACGTCACGACGAAGACGGCTCTGCTCGGCATGACTCGCGCAATCGCGATCGAGACGGCGCGCACCGGCATTACCTGCAATGCCGTGTGCCCCGGAACGGTGCCGTCGCCGGCGATCGTCGAACGAATCGCGGGAATTGCCCAGAGCCAGGGCATTTCGATCGCCGAGGCGGAACGCGACTATATCAAGCCGCGGCACCCCACCGAGCGTTTCGTGTCGTTGGAGAATGTCGGAGCGCTGGTGACGTTTTTGTGCAGCCCCGCCGGACAAGACATTACCGGCGCAACGCTGCCGATCGATGGCGGCTGGCAGGCGCGCTGATCGCGCAACCGGCTTCACGAAAGTGAGGAAAGATGAGACTTCAAGGCAAGACTATTTTGATCACAGGCGCGGCGCGCGGCATCGGTCTCGCGATGGCGACGGAATTCGTCAAGGAAGGTGCGCGCGTCGTCATGAGCGACATCGACGAGCAGAACGTGGTGGCGAGCGCCGCCAAGCTCGGAAGACCAGACCAGTTGCTTGCCCTCGCGCTGGACGTGACGTCGCCGGAATCGATCGCGGCCGCCGAGCGACGGATCCATGAGGCTGGCTTTGACATCAATGTGCTGGTGAACAATGCGGCCGCCATCACGATCGGCAATATCCTGAACACCAGCCTTGAGGATATGCGCAAGGTGTTCACGGTTAACGTCGAGGGGACGTTCAATGTCACCAAGGCGTTCCTGCCGGGAATGATCGAGCGCGGCGGCGGGGTCGTGCTCAACATGGCCTCGCTGGCGGCGGTGCGCGCCATGCACGACCGCTTCGCCTACGGCGCCAGCAAGGCGGCGATCGCCATGATGACGCGGTCGATTGCAGTCGATTTCGTCAAACAGAATATCCGGGCCAATTGCATCTGCCCGGCGCGGGTGCACACCGAGTTCGTCGAGGGGTACGTGCGCAAGTACTACCCAGGCCAGGAAGCGGAGTACATGAAAAAGTTGTCCGAATATCAGCCGATCGGACGCATGATCCGGCCGGAGGAAGTGGCGCACATGGCGGTGTACCTGTGCTCGGACGAGTCCGCCATGGTGACCGGCGCCCAGTTCCTGATCGACGGCGGCGTAATGGCCGGAGACTGAGGCACCATGTCAGGCCTACACTGCCCTTCTGGTGCGATCACGCGGACCCTCGGCACGACCTCGTGGCCGTCACGGACGATGCGCTCGGATAGGGCCAGTTCTTCAAGCATGGCGGAACGCATGGTCCCCTCCCCTAAGGCCAGCGTCCAAGAGCTGCTGGAGCTCGTCGGCCAAATCGTGACGCTGTTCGACGTAGCGGAGCGCATTCGCCAGCCGCTTTGCATCGTGGCGATCTCTGGTCTCAACAAAGGCCTGCAGCTCAAGCTGAGTCACAAAGCCCGGAGTGATCGCCGCCACCTCTTGCGGGCGATCTCCTCGACGGCCTCGTGCGGAAGGGTTTCGAGGTGGCGCATGACACATGCTCCCTCAGTGCAGATACTCGCTTTCTGTGTAAGCTCGCCCGCCTGGGTAGCGACCCTCGGCTCGAAATGCTGGGACGCGGTATTGCAAAGCATTCGAGATCTGCCGGACGAGCTTTTCCCGCGCCTCATCGTCCGGCACGAATGCCGCAAACTCAGCCGTCGCCGTGATCAGGTGGTCGATGATGTCGAGCGTGTTTACTCGCGTCCCCGTTTCTTCGTAGTGGCGCTCGCAGAACTTCCCGATCGCCCCCATGATCTGGCAGTGCAAGCAATCGGGGCTCATTGAACCGATCTCCCAAGTCCTTGATAATTCGCTTCACACCTGACCTCAGTGCCAGCAATGAAGGCTGCTAGACGGCGGGTTGCCTCTCCGCCGCAATCCCAAGGCTTGCCGTCAATTTTTGGCAGGTTTGCGCGCCCTCAACGGCATCAATGCCCCACAATCGTATTCAAGTTTGGCCAAGATCGAACGCATCTGCATCGGGCACTCTTGGTGGTAGCCAGAAACGAAAAGGGAACTGGGCACTCTTCGTCAGTACACCAACGGCGATCAGCAGGCCCGAGCAGCAACACTCCGGCGAGCAGGTACAGCCCCCGGTCGCCGTGACCGTCAGCGTGAGCCGTGCACCATCACGGGCATTCTGATTTTGGTACCAGGAGCCGATCAGGAGGAACGAGTAGAGGCTGGGTGCCCTAATTGGGGCTGAATTTCATCCTGCGGCTCGATGGCTTCGCGTGGAGCTTCGTTGTCCTTGTGTGCCTGATCGGGCTGCTCGTTATCATTTATGCCCGCTGTTACAGGTAGGGCACCGCCGCGCGATAATGTCAGTGTGATGTCACTATGCCAAGGCGACGGGGAATTCTGGTGCCGGCAGAGCGACTTGAACCCCCGACCTGCCACTTACAGGCCGGATGGTCTTGCCGAACGAGCCCTAACTTTGTGCACCCGAAAACGCAATCGCAAAGGCGAGCTGACGATCAGTGCGATTGTCGTCAGTCATCGGTGCTTTTTGTTCTCCAACGCTTTCGGCCGCGCTCTTGCAGCTCGCCAGCGCGCCAGACCTTCCTGCATGGCCTTGAGCGCACGCGCCTTGCCTTCCTGTGTTCGGGGCCCAGTCGACATTCCGCCGTGATTGGGACACCGGCCACCACGGCCAAGCCCTTTGCGCTGACACGGCGTTCCCTTCCGGGTGATGGCGCCACACTTGCGCTGGTTCTCTTGCCCGAGCCGCTCAATCTTCTTCTTGGGCTCCGCAGGCCGACGTGGGATCTTTACCTGCCGACGATCCGGCAGCATTGCAATGTTTCTGCGGCCAGCCGCTTTTTTGTTAAGTAGAGTTCGAATTTCTGCGTCCCAATTCATCTTCGGACCCCATGACGCGCGCACGCGCACACGCGCGTATTGCGGGAAAAATCGCTGTCGCAAGACTCTCCCATCTGATGTCGAGCGGGCGCGCGATCCCCACGTATCGCGAAGTTTTCAGCCCGCCGGCTTTGTCGCCCATCACCTTTTTCACTCGACCAACGGTTTTCGAGATCGGCTCCGGGCACTAGAAACGAATGGTTCGCATTCACCACCTGATGCTGTGTCGGTTCGCCGTAACCGCGATCCAAGATCTCCCTTATCGCATTAACCCGGATCATTTCGTTTTCTGCTCCCAAGGCGAGCCTCCGTAATTCCTCTAGGACCTTCGATGTGTACTCTTGAGCGCCTGCGCGGATTTCGCGAGTCGCCTTGTTCGGCGGTCCCTTCCGGCGTACACCTGCTTTTGGAGTTCCCGCTTTCGTCCGCGCCGTGCCATTTGCTATCCCGCCGGCCTCGGCAAGTCTTTCTGCAGCTTCGGCCAGCCGTTTTTCGCGTTCCAGGCGGTCACGTTCGGCGCGGGCCCTGATGCAGCTCAAGCATGTCGGCAATCTTCCACCCGAACCATGTGGTGCGGGCCGGAACGCTTTGAGATCCTGCTCCTCTCCGCACGTGTCGCAAACCCGCGTCGTGGATAGCGGGAGCAGGTCGATCAGTGTTGACTCGGTTTTGCGGAGGGCAGCGGTCTTAGTGGACATTGGCCACGCCCTCCCCTTCTAACTTAGACCGAATGCGATACGACCAATAGGAGCCGAGTTGCTTTTCCTGCTGTCGCCGCATTCTTTCGACGGCTTCGTCGCGCTCAGCCTGGCTCATTCGCTCCCATTCAGGGCCGCCTTTCCCTGCTAGGTTTTCGAGAAAGTCGCGTTCCCATGCGAGACGCTCTTGGTACGCTTGCTCTGCACGGCGCTTCCGCTCAACGTTCTCCTCGTGCAGCTTGGTGAGCTCTGCCTCGAACTTTTCTTCGAGCTCGGCCTGCAACCCTTGGCCGTATTTCGACCAGTCGTTCCACAGGGATTTCAGGCTGAGCCAAATGCGGTTCAGCGTTTCCGCCCTCAAATAATTTTCATCCGGCAGCGCTTTTGGGTATTTCGCCAACCACTCACGTAACCGTTCTTCCGTAATAGCCGCCCACTCGGATTCGAGCGGCCAGCCATCGCCCGGGTTTGCAGGTTTTCCGCGGTATTGGTCTTCCGGCTTTCCGAATTTGCGATAAAGCACCCGCTTCCGCAGGAGGTTCACCGCTGTGTCGATGACTGACTTGACCGAAATCTGCGTATTGCCGTCACGGCTCAGAATCTTGCGCTTTTCGACGACATCGCTGGTTTCGATCAGGACGTCTTCGACATCTTCGATGCTTGCGCCTTCGACTTCACGCAAGATGCGATTGCCGTCGATGCCCGTAAGCTGGTGGAACGCGATGACGCGCAGCTTGGCGTCGGGATTGAAACGCTGCCGCCCATCTTCCCCGATGACATAGCGCGACGACCCGGCAACGGCGGCTGGCTTTGCGGAACCATTGATGAGCCGAGCCTCTCGCGCCTTGGCGCCTTGTGCGACAGCACCCGCGAACGCTTGGACGCGTTTTTCGCCAATGGCCGCGGCGGTCTGCACTTCGATCTTGGCAACTTCAACGCTCGCCGCTTGCTGAACCTCAGCCGAAGCCGTTTCCTGCACTTTTCCCCGAAAAGCGGTCGTGAAGTAGCTGACGAATGAGCCTCGCCGCGATTCGATCTGGCCACTACGGAGACGATCCTCGACGATGTTCAGCGTATCGGCGAGGGCAATGCGAACCACACGCTCTCCGCATTCAAGATGCGGCTCAAGCAATCCAACGAGCCATCTGTCGGTGACATCCCGCCCCTCAGCAGGAACGGGAGGCGCACCAGGCCGCTTACGCCATGCGTTGTATAGGATGTTGAACCGCTCGAATTGCTCGGCAGTGATAAGTGCACCGTTGAGAGGTTTGAGCACCTCGCCTTCAAGTGGTGCATCCTTCAACAATGCAACTTCGGCGGCTGACTCTCTTTCTTCTTTAGCTTAGTGACTTCACCTGGGTGGCTGTTTCCAATATGATTTGCTGGTTTAATGAGACTATTCTGATATGGCAGTGGATCTGCATTACCTGCGCCACTTCGTGGCGGTCGCGGAGGAGCTTCACTTCGGGCGAGCAGCGGACCGGCTTGGGATGGCGCAACCGCCGTTGTCGCAATCAATCAAGCGGCTGGAGCCCGCCGCACACTGGTCCAGGCGGACGAGGCGGTGCGCCTCGCCCGGCGAGCCGCATCGGTGGACCTTGGCTTCATCACTCCACCCGTCAAGGACACCTCCGGGCTTGAGATCGAAGTCATCAGTCAGGACCGCTTCGTGGCGGCGGTGCCGTGCGATAGCTCGCTGGCCGGAAGGGAGCGTATTGCCTTGAGCACTTTGGCAGGCGAGGACTTCGTGTTCTTTCCCTACGCCCAGGGTCCAAGTCTACACGGACGGGTGATGGCCGCATGCCGTCAGGCGGGCTTCGTGCCGCGCGTCACGCAGGAGGCCCGACAGATGCACACCATCCTGAGTCTCGTCGCGTCGGGAATGGGCGTCTCGCTGGTGCCCGAGGGGGCGCAGACCATGAAAGTCGAGGGGGTCTGCTTCGTACCTCTGTCCGGAATGCCGGAGGATGTGACATGGGATCTTGCGATGGCTTGGAAACCGAAAGGCGCTCGCCGAGCGCTAACATCGTTCATACAGACCGTTCGGGTGGCGGCATCCCATAACTGATCTGAACAGGAGACTGGCATCCGTTTGCAGACGCACCCCAAGACTAGGTCCACTCGCCAGTGAAGTCTCCTTCTTCAAACCCGACCCGTATCAGGAGCTGACGGCTCCAAAGTTTGGGGCGCAAGTGCCAGTCAAAGCAGATTCGGATTTCATCTGGCGTGATTCCTTTGGCGAGCACCGCCATGCTCCCGAGTACGGTCCGTGGCGAGTGTTGGGTCGCTTGAGACTGTCCGAGACGTACTGAGCTTAGCGCGTGACCACTGAGGCGAATTGATAGGGTGTGAGACAGTGACCGCGTTCGGCGAAATTCGTGCGGCGACGTTGGGCGGAGTCTTCGAGACGCGGTGAGACAGAATGAGACGTGCTGAGGCGCTCCGCTTGAGCCTGAGACGAGGTGAGCCGCTTCGGGTCCTTCCACCTCAAAGGGCGCAGCGCGAGGGCCGCTGACCGCGGTGCGCCAGACTTTTCAGAAATTTTTTCGAAGAATTCGAGGGGAAAACGTTTCAGTCGGACTGACGGGTTAGTGACAGATTTACTGCCAAGTTTTCGGCACCGAATAAATGCGTGATTCTTCTAAGAATCCCCCCTCCCCCCCTTCTTTTCCCAAAACTTGGCAGTCGATTCGAGGGAGGGGTGTCTGATGTGAGAGCTTCGTTGGAAACAACCTTCGTGGGGCTCTCAGGGATGCCCCCTCAAAATCAGCGCCAACTTTCGGGGTAGAACTGATAAGCCGTTGAGTTAGCGATGTTTTTTTCGCTCAAAACGTGGCTGATACCCGTCAGCAACCATCAAATCTCGTCAGTCGAGCTGCCAGGTAACAAGAAACCCCGCCGAAGCGGGGCTTGTCTATGATCGTATGATTTATTCTGCGTCTCTCACGGCGAAATACCTCCACGTCTTCGGACCACGCTTACCTTTGCTCCGCATCTTGACGACGTGGTAATCCGTTTGCAGTCGCGACAGTACTTCGTCGCGCTCGCGGCGGTTGAAGTTCCGGAAATCTCCGTTGCAACGCTGGAACTCCCGCTCGGTCATACCCTCGGCTTTTTTCTCAAGGAGCTTCTGGTACAGATCCTCGGCGACCTTAGCGAACAGCGTCATACCCAAGCGGTTCTTGAACACTTCCGCCATCTCGAACTGGTAGTGGAACACGTAATCTCTCGCCCATTCGAGATGCCTGTACTTGATCCGGTCGCTTTCGCAACTCACGGCCACGATCAAAGCGACCCTCATGACGATCTCTTTCGTGCGGCGGAATAGGTTATGGAGGCCGAACTGCTTCATGACCTTTGCACGCTCAAGCAATTCGACTTCGATCTCGCGCAGCAGCTCGTGGCTGGCCTCAGTGAAGGGAATTAGCACCGGAGTCGGGGCGCTGGCCGCGTAGTCGGTCGGGTCAAAGTCTTGGTCGTCCGCCGACGCGTAGCTCATTTTATGAATCCATTCGATAAGCTCAGGCGGAACCGGATGGTTCTTATTGATGCCTGTACGGCTCAACTGCTCATCGACCGGCGTTTGGACGATCAGAAACCGATTGAGGAAACCGTCATCAACGTCGGCCATGTTGAGGGCCGACAGAAAGCGCGACGGCGTGCTCATCGCCATGATCGAAAGAGACGGCCTCTCGATCAGCGCCTTCTGCATTTCCTCAATTTGTTTCTTACTCATCCGGCGCGGGCTGTAGCTCTTGGGTGAAATGACCCCATCTACCGCACCGAACAGCGACATCATGAATGTTTGCGCACCCTCAGCGAGCGCGTTTTCCCGCCTTGCGGTTCGTGCGCAAATAACGGCCGATCTCGTCGAAGATGGCGATGTGGCGCGGCCGGTACAGCAGCTCACCGGAAATGGCAGCCTCAGAGGTATACTCACGCGGCCCGACGAACTCGAAACGGTCGGCCTCCTTGAAAACCTTCGTGATGACCCGGCGCGCGTGCTCCTTACCCGATCCACTCTCGCCAATGCAGATCAGATAAAGTGCCGTGTAGTTGTCCTCGTCGGTCGTGTAGTTCCGACCGAGGACGACCGAGCCAATGGCGAGCGCCGTCTGAACCGCGAACTGCGGCTGGTTCATCCGCGCCGTCGCGCTGAAGTAATCGACGGCGTGTTGCAGCTTGCCAGGGATGCTCAGAAGGTGCTTCGGGATCTTCGCGAAGGGATCGGAATCGTTCTCGACCGCGACCTCTGCCTCGGGGACATCCCCGATCAGATTGTCCTCTGCCTCCATCTCCTCGAACCAGCGAACCACGTCCTTATATTCGACGCGGCCCTGACGCTCTCTGAATTCCTTAATCAGTGTACGGAGCGTGCGCGGATTCGGATGGTTGCGCTTGAAGCGCCTCCACTGGTCCCAATTGCCCTTTTTGTTGTAGTTGCCGCGCTTCTTTGACCATTATCGGCCATCCCTTCTTGGGGCCGAGCTGATGGTGCAGGGCCATGCCGACGCGTACCCAATCTTCATGCGTCTCGGCTTGATCCACCAGCTCGTCGAGCATGTCGCGGATCTCGTCTTCGTCGATGTCCTCGACGGGCTCTTTCGTCTCGGGATCGCGGTCGTCAATAGAGAAGTCGATCCCGACAAGTTCCTCGATAAGCTCGGCATCAACTGTAGGAATCCCAATCTCCCAATCGGGCTCTCTGAGCCAACGGTAAGTGCCGCCCGATGGGTGCTTAGACGGCGGCATGGCGACCTGCTTGCCGGTGCCGAACAGCTCGATTTCCCAACGGCGAGACTTCTTGCCGTCAACCGTGACCAGCTCCGGGCTCTTAGCGAGCTTCCGTGAACGGAAGGGTTTCTCAGCCGCGAAGTAGACGTGCAGAGACTTGCCGCCCGATCCTGACCGCACGGCTGGGAACCGCTTCCATCTGTCGTTGCCGAGCAGTTCGGTGAGCTTTTCCGACGCTTCTTCGAATGCTCCCTCGGGATCGTCCGCGTCACGAATGTCGATGTCGAAGACGTGCAGATAGCCTCCGTCCTTAAGCTTGGACGGTTCCCCGAGGCGCACACCGATGTTGTAACCCGCTTGCCACCACTGCCTTAGGTGGCGGAATCTTGGAATCGGCGCGCTAGTCCAATCGGAATCGACCGGAGCTTTAGAAAACCTGCGAAGCCTCACGCAAGCGAAGCCCTCTTGGACTCCGCGCTTAAGCTCATCCAACATTAAGATTCTCCCGTTCGTGTCGTGAGATTTCGGCGTCAGCGGAGATCAACGATGGGGAACAGCAGCTCCTGGGCGAGGATGCAGCCTGGAGATGTGACAACCTCGTTGAGTGAAGTGCGACCGCAAATCGGCCGCGGCCGACGCCTTTGTGAAAACCCACAGGAGCTACTTCTTCAACGCACCATGGCTTCCTTGTTAGAGAAAGGGGCAAGCCACTTGCGAGCAGGGCGCCCGGTGCATCCCCCCTGCATGGACCACCCAAACCAATCTTTGAGCGCTCTTATAAATTGACACTTTTTACGTGCCAATCCCCTTTTTGCGGTGCAGTGCAGCTATGTTTAACCCCGGCCATGCTCAGTTGGAGCAGTCGTCATGACTGACGAATCCAGCATCCGCGCTTGCCGATCGGTCCGCCTCAAAGGTGAGGCCGCACTTCGAAAGGAGAGCCGACTTGAACCAGGTTTTCGACAACGCGGCGGAGAGCACGCCGAACATCCGTCCCTCGGCACATGTCACGTTTTTGTTGACACGACACCCCCATCTTCGAGATACTCTGCCTTGCTGGTTTTGCGGAGGTTGCATGAGATACAAAGAGGATGCCCCCCACGCGGCGTTCGCTAGGCGCCTCAATCAAATCTTTGATGAAAGTCGTCACTTACCTGGCTTCAACCAGGGTCGGTACACGTGGGTTCGAGACCAGCTTGCTATGAAGTACGGTGTGGAAGTCACCCGCGAGACAGTTCGGAAGTGGGTCAGTGGAGAGACGGTTCCCCGCAACGAGAAGCTCCGTGCACTTGCAAAACTATTCAATGTCGATGAGGGGTGGCTAGCCTTTGGTGTCCGATCGGACGTGGATCCCCGGCAAGAATCGGACAGGATCCTCGCCGATAGTGGTGTGGTCAGTCTTGTTGCCGGTCTCATACAAATGGCTGGGGGGACGTGCGCCTTGCCTGAGCCTGGGGACCGGAACGAGTTCGTCGATCTCTACGCCATCATCGGGCGTCGGCAGCGCATGATCGCCGTGCGGCTCGGTGATGAGGTTGCTTCGGGCAAGTACAGGTTCTCGTTCCCTAACGAGTTTGCGCAGTGTGTGAACATTGGAGTTGTCAGGACCGACTTCGCGTGCTTCGACCTACTTCTCCTCGCTCACGGTCAGGTCAAGAGCTATGGCGACCGCCGCGGCCCGCATGTCGATGTAACAGCGACAAAGCGTGAGAAGGGATGGATGATTGGTCGTTCACCTGTCCACCTAATCACCGATTTCAACACCGATCTGTCGCGGGAAGGTTGAGCTTCCCGCTTTGTTGGTATCATTGTTGGTGTTGAGATTTGGCCATTTTTAAAAACTGAGGAAATTGAATATGTTAGAAGCCAAAACCGAATCCTACCCGCAAATTGGGTAAGCCGACAAGGTGAGAAGCTTTGACGGGGTTGAGCGTGGATTATTCTTGACCAGCCGTCGTGGGGATGAGACGCACTACTACCTCCACATGAGAGATCCGCTACCCCTCAGGCGGTTCCGGCAAACCTTCGATCATGATGCTGTTGCCCGGAATATCGAGCAGCCGACCGTCGCTCTCGAGTTATGGTTTGACGTGTTGTAATCGAAGTAGGCTTTGGTGCCGTCGACGGCGATTTCGCGCACCAATCCAGCGCGCTTGAACTGGTGCAGGGTGTTGTAAACTGTCGCCAATGAATGCCCCGTGATCTGGCCCGAGACGGTCACGAAGTACCGTTAGGTCAAGCACTGCTATGTGTCGGCAGCTCGTCTCGCTGCAGTAGCCCCAGATGCGATCGCCGCGTGCGATGGCATCCCCGATTGTGTAGGTTGGTTCCCTCATAGAGAACAAAATGAGAACATCTCAGTTTGCTCGTCAAGCGCAATGATTCTTGTAGGGAAAGGCCAAGGCGGCGCGTTAGCCCCTCACTTATGCTATGGGGCAAGAGACACTCTCCTCGCATCGGCCCTCAGCGGCAACACGCTGACCGGAGGCAAGGGCCTCAGCGTGAAGCATCTCAGCAGTAACATGCCGATCCTGTGGTCCGAACAGTAGCGATCCGAGAGCCAGCCGCTGCCGCGTAGGACGCAAGCCGGCGCGCCGAAGGACTGGGCCAGGTCGATCTTCTCACGGTCCAAGTGTGACATTCTTCGGGAAAAGTGGACTCCGTAGTCCGGATAGCAAGGGCATCTTGTGCCGAAGCTCCGCTGCGCCAAGTGCGGCAGCCGGCGAGGGCAAATCACCTCAATAATCAGTAACCTCTGATTCCGGATTCAGTCGAAAAATTAATCCAACCTGCTAGTTGCCTGAGAGCGACGAGTAGTTTATCGCAAATGAGCGAGATTATGCCTGAGATAATATGTTTTGCGCACCTACTTCAGATTGATGTTGAGCCAGACAAGGCCGCCGCATAGGCTCAAAGCTTAAGCAGCCTTCGCCAGGCCGCCGCTCATTGCTTGCTGCCAAATATGGGAATAAACTCTTCCCGCGAGCGCCTCCTTCTCCTTCGTCGTGAAAGGAGGCGTCGGAAGTCTAATAAATACCTCGTCGAGTATGAAAACTTCGACGTCTGCCTTTGTTTGCTCCTTTTCCCAAAAGCGATCGAGCTCAGCTAACTTCGCTTTGATAGAGGCGAGCAACTCCCTACTGGCCTGTTTTACTCGCTCTCTGGTGGTCTTGTCCAAACCCTCTTTCTGAAGCAAGTCGAAAAGCGCAAGCTCATCCTCGCTTAAGCCTTCCCTCGCGGCTCGTTTTTCTTCCTCATCGAGGCTTTTCACCAGTTCGAGCAGTTGTCGGAAGGTTTCCTCAATAGTGGTGCGATCTTTTTCCCGATTGTAATTCGCAACGATTTCCTCGTATCTCCGCTGATAATCCATGCGCGTGGGATTGCGCGCTAACATTACTGTAAGCTTCTTCTCGACGATATCTCGTATATCTTGGATTGCTGTGGCCTTATACCGAACTTTTTTTACGAATTCATCGCGTAGCCGCTCCAGGTCGATTTGGCTGAGATCAAATGTAAGCCCTTGAGCTTGGTCTTCACCCGGCTCTCGCGTCACAATAGCAGCGTTGACGATACGATGGAGCTCCTTCAGCAGTTCCGTGACGTCCGCCGTATCGCGTCGCTCCGTGAGCTTTTTATAAATGGCTTCAATATTGTCGTGGCGTTCGGCATAAACGAATGCTGTGGGCTCCATTAAAAGGGCCTTGAAGCGGCTAAATACCTGTCGTGCTAGTATCTCGAACCGTCGCTTAGCCTCATCGCTCGAATAGACGGCTTCTACTGCATCAGCAAGGCGTTTTATTCGATCGAAGCCCTTGGTGCCGATGAGTGACGCCGCATCGAAGCCTAAGTCACGGAGATGGGATTCCGTGGCCTCAATGGCTTCAATCAACGCCTGAACGCGTTCCTCAATGGGAGCGACAATTTCCGAATCATTAGGGTTATCATCGCCTAACGCATACTGCGCAAGTGCCGCACGTAGGCTCGCCAACATGCCATTGTAGTCGACGATCAAACCGAAATCTTTACCTGGATAGACTCGATTCGCACGCGCTATGGCCTGCATCAGTGTATGCGCTTTCATTGGTTTGTCGATGTAGAGCGTTGAAAGACACTCCACGTCGAATCCGGTTAGCCACATAGCGCAAACGATGGCAACCCTGAACGGATGCTTTGGATCCTTAAACGCTGTCTCAACGTCGATTCGTTTGCCGTCAGCAGTCTCGAAGCCCTTTTTCATTAGGGCACGATGAGGGATGATGTCGAAGTCCCACCTCTTGAACTCGGCGACCTCATTTTGGGCTTCACTGATAATTATCGCGATTGTAGTTTCTTCAAGCCATTGGGCTTGCGCTTCTAATTTTCTTGCCTGTTCGAGAAGTATCAGCCGCTCGTCTGCATCCGCGGTCTTCGCCGCTTCAGTGCGCTTGGCCTCAGCAGCCCCTCGAACTGCGGCCACCTTCATCTCCCAGAGTGGAATGATGCGCTGATACATGCGCGCGCACGTGATCTTGTCGATGCAGACCAGCATTGCCTTGCCGGATTGCCACCGGGTGGCACAGTGCTCAACGAAATCCGCGGCGATCTTGTTGAGACGCTCGTCAGCAGTGATGACCTCGTAATCTTTGCCAAGGAGCTTATCGAGGAGTGCAGTCTCGTCTGGATCGAGTTCGGCTTCCTCAATCTTTTCCGCAATTGTGCTGTTCAAATCAGTTCGCGCAACGCCTAGCTTCTCTCCGCGATTCTCGTAAATGAGTTTGACAGTCGCGCCGTCCTCTTCGGACCTCTTAAAATCGTACCGTGAAATGTAATCACCGAAGATGCGTTTAGTTATTTCGTCCTGTTTGAACAACGGCGTTCCGGTGAATCCAATGAAGGCAGCGTTGGGCAACGCAAGGCGCATATTGCGCGCAAGGCGTCCGTATTGTGTGCGATGTGCCTCATCCGAGATCACGATAATGTCGTCACGCTCGCTGTATGGTTCCTTTGGGTTTACGTCCTGATTGAACTTGTGGATGAGACTGAAGACGTAGGCATGGTTTTCTTTGAGAATTCGCCTCAGTTCCTCTCCCGTCGAAGCGCGCGGTGTCTGGTTGTTGGCGATACCGCAACCGACGAAGGTTTTGTATAACTGATCATCGAGATCGTGACGGTCGGTCATCAAGAGGAAGGTGAAGTTCCCGGGCACCTTCCGGCGCACCTTCTCAGCGAAGAAGGCCATAGAGTAGGATTTGCCACTCCCTTGGGTATGCCAAAATACCCCGAGCCTACCGAGGTCGGGATGAGCACGCTCCACGATTTGTACCGGTCCTTCAGGGATGAAGGAGGGCAGCAGCGAATCGGCATCGCCCCCTATCGGTCGGCGCTTCTTGTCGGCCTGGATGTGTCGTTCAAGCGGTAACTCGATTATTCGATGCCGAAGGCGCTGCTCAAGGGGGAACTGGCGCTTCAGTTCCTCCTGCTTCAAGACCGAGGCAACCGCCCGGTTTACACCGAGCACCTGATGGTTACGCGCCACGATTTTGCGCGTAGCGCCGGGCTTGCTATCATCGAACAGGATGAAATTTTCAACGATATCGAGCAGGCGATTATGCTCTAGCATGCCGTCCAGCAGGACTTCGGCATCGAGCCTACCCTTTTCCGACTCGTCTTGCCGCTTCCATTCGTAAAAATGCTCCCATTCGCTCGTAATCGTGCCGTAGCGAGCGCGATGTCCGTTCGACACGATCAGGAAAGCATTGTGATGGAACGCATGCGCAATGACGTTCTCATCCATGTAGTCGCGCAAGTTGTTTTCAAAACCAGCACGGATGTTCTTGTACACGGCCTTTAGTTCAATAAAGACCAGCGGTAAGCCGTTGACGAAGCAGATGAGATCGGCGCGGCGGTTGTAGTGTGGCGTTCGAAGCCCAGTGAGTTTCAACTCGCGTACAGCAAGAAAGCGATTAGAACCTAGTCTGTTGTCGAAATCAATGACACGAACGCGGGCGTCCCGCAGGCGACCATTATCATCGCGATACGAAACCGGCACGCCGCCGCGAATCATGCGGTAAAGTTCGCGGTTATGCTGCAGCATTGAGCGGCTGAAAACGTGGACAGTCAGCGCCCGTAGCGCGTCCTCGATGGCGGCGGTTGGAAGGTCTGGGTTTAGACGAAAAAGCGCAGCCCGCAAATCTCGCGTTAGCACTACCTCGGTCGTGTCCTTCCGCCCCAGTGTACTATCAGGGCCGAACGTTTCATTATGGTAGGCGTAAACCAGTTCCCAGCCGAGCTTATCTCGCAGGTGCTCGGCGACGGTCGCCTGCACTAATCGGTCCTCGTTGTTGATAGGCGTTACCGCCATCGCCTTATCTCCCCGCCCCGGTGTCAGTAGCGCGCTTGCTTTAGACGACGATTTCGCCCCTCATTAAGCGGGGCAAAAGGAGGTCTCTTGCCTGGGTCAATTTTTGGATCTGTTGCATTAGGTTCGCAATTTGATTGAATATCGGCCGGGTGTGTTCTTCGAAGATGCGGGTGAGCCATTCGGGCGGAACGAGAAAAGGGATTTGGTCGAACGTGGCGACCGTGATAGCATCGAAGACCGCGCCGAAAGCTCTCGCTCGTACCTGTTCTATTGAGGCTTTAAGAGCGACATAGAGATAACGCTGCCCAAAATGACTCTTGGACCGTAAAGCGTAGCAAGACTGGTTCATTGCCATTGGAACTAGCGCCAAGTTTAGTTTTCCGACTGTCCCTCTGGCCGTTATGAAAAGAGTGTCGACCGGAAACAACTTACTGTTGCACGCGCGCAGACCCTCTTCGGTGATTGTTTTCTCGGTAGTCAAAACGAAGGGGCTGTCGGTGGCGTCTTTTGGTGTGAAGAAGCCGATATTGCCTCCCCAATATGCCGGGTTACTCGTTTTGGGCGTGCCCCCAGACAATACGTCCATGACAGCCGATGCCGCGCGTCTCTCCCATCCCTCGGGGAGACCGTCGACGATCTTGACGCGCTCACACCCCGGAAAGCGGAAGTGCACAAACCATTCACGGTAAAGCAGTCGCGCAGCATCCTCTAGCAAGGCAATGCGGCGTCGATTGACGTCGATCAGTTCATCGTAAGCTGAGAGGATGTCCGCAATCCGTTTTTGTATGCTAAGCTCAGGAACTGGAAATTTCATCGACAGGAGTTTCTCTTGGCTCAAATTGTCCTGAGCTGCGCCTTGTGTGAACGAGCGAAACCGCCTCTTCAAAACTGCGTCGAAAAGGTATTTTACGAATCGAGTATCGGCCTTGTCTGGATCGGCAATGAACCCAATAATGCTATCAGGAAAGCAGGCATCGATTCCCAGAATCGCCGTCTCAGCGATATTTGCTGCTATCGTGATACAAAGAGTGCCCGCTGGCCATAATCGACTCTGCGCTAACCCCGCTTCACTATAGGTCTGCTCGTACTCCGTGAGATAAAGGCCGGCCCTCTTAACGTCGCCAGTTTGGACAAAAGGATAAGGACCTCCGTAGAGAAAGGCAGCATCGCGTGGACGATGACGGGAACGACCACGTGCAACTTCTCCAAGTTGATCTAGAGTAAATTCCCGAACCTTCATACCCCCAACTCCTGGAATGTCTTGGAGATACGAGATGCGAGTTCAGCTGCCTCCTCATTCAAGCTTTCGAGCTCAAGGTGAATCGCCCGCAGCGCTTCCTCGAAATCGAAGTTTTCGTCCTCCTCCTCCGGCGGAATTCCGACATACCGACCAGGCGTCAAACTCCAATCGTGCGCTTCGAGCATTGCACGATCAACGAGCTTCACCAAACCGTCCACATCGCGTAGCACCGCGTCTGGAAACCGCTCCTGAAGCCAATCCGCTTGTTTCACAAAGTAGCGCGGCTGCCGAAGCGCCTCAACAGTAGCCTCGCGCGCCCCTTCCAATGCCTTGCGCGCTTTGTTCACTTCTCCATTTCCCCAAAGCCCGGACTTGCGTGCGTCAAGGGCGTCAACTGCGATATCGATCACGCGACCGGTAAGCTTCGCCGCAAGGTCGATGCGTTTGCTTAGATCTCGACAACGCTCTGCAAGCGGGTGCAAGCTGAGGCGCGCCGCGTGGAGTCCGGCATTGTCACGAGGAGTGCTTCGCCACGCCTCCTCTCGCGCCGATGCTTCCGCATCAAATGCCTCGATCTCTGTCATCAGCGTCAAATTGACATTTTTGAGCTCATTCCATGGTTCAGCAAGCGGATCATTTTTCCGCTTCAAATTCGCGAATGGGGCAATCAGCTCGGTCAGCTTTCCAAGTGTGACCTCGAACGCTTGCAACTGCGAGCGCGCCGCTTCAAGGGCTGAAATCGCCTGCACCAAATAGGATTCGACAAGTTTCAAGTAGCGTTCCGACTGGCCCCGATAAAGCCAAACAATCGCGGCGATGTTCTTCTGCTGTTCGGGGCTAAAGTCATAGATTGCGCGCGACACCTTCCGGTAAATGTTGCGTGCATCAATCATTAGCACGTAGTCGCGCCGTGCCTCATCTTTCTCTTTTGCACGGTCTAGGAACCAAAGCTGGCAGGGAACTGTGCGCGTATAAAAGAAGTTGCCGCGGATGTCGATCATGATGTCCACGGCGCCAGTTTCGATAAGCTTCCGACGCACTATGGCTTCTTCTCGTCCTGCGCTGGAAGCTTGGGACGACATAACGAACCCAGCGCGGCCGGTATCGTTCAAGTAGCTATAAAAATACGATATCCAGAGGTAGTTCGCGTTCGAGACTTTCTTAGCCTTGTTGACGCCTGGCAGACCGAACGGTAGGCGCTTATCGCCCTTAATTTTTTCAGCGTCCACCTCGTCCACATTGAATGGCGGATTTGCCATCACAAAATCGCACTTACCAACGAGCTCGAAGGGGTCTTTGTAGTACGTAATCGCCTCGTTGCCAGATCGAATTGAGCCTTGTAGTCCGTGCACAGCGAGATTGATCTGAGCCAGCTTCGCAGTCGTCTCGTTCTTCTCATGACCGTAGAAGGTGACACGCTTCATCGTGTCTTGGCCAGCATTCTCGATGAAGTGGCTGGTCTGAACGAACATCCCACCCGAGCCGCAGGCGGGATCGAAGACGATACCGTGGTCGGGTTCAATGACGTTGACTATGGTTTGTACGATAGATGGAGGTGTGAAGAATTCGCCATTATCGTGGGCTCGTTGTTTGGAGAACTCGGCTAGGAAGTATTCGTAGATGCGACCGAACACATCGCCTGATGCCTTCCGTAACCCCTCTGAATCGAAGGTGCGCATCATCTCTTCGAGGACGCTATCCTCGAACCGCGTGTAGTCCTTCGGCAATTGTCCGGCGAGCGGTGGAAATGCCTGCTCAATCGCCTCCATCGCAGCCGTCAGTGCGACGCCTAGTTTGCCGTCCTTTGGGGACTTCAGAATGACATCGAAGCAGGCCTCCTTGGGCAGCATCAACGCACGGCGACGAGTAAAGTCCGCCTGAACCAAGGGGCGATCAGGCATACGACCGGCGGCCTTATCAGCCTCAATCGCAGCCTTAGCTTCGTAGTAGCGATTGGTCGCGTAACGCATAAAAATCAAGCCCATGATGGGCATAAAATACTCATTCGAGGCCAAGTTGGAGTTCGCTCGCAGATTGTCCGCGATCTTCCATAGTTCGGCCTCGAATTTCTGGATTCCTTGTAGGTGATCGGCTGCCAGCCCACGTAGTTCTCGTTCTCCCGGTCGAAGCGCCCCCTTGTCCGTCGCGTCGACTCTGGCGTCCATCTTCAGCCCCCAGTTTAGTTTCTCTTCGGCCACTATAGTCGCGCCGAGGAGAAGTGCGAACTTCGATGGTTATGAAGTGCACCTGAAAATGGCCTAAACCTAAAGTTGTTATTCCTCCCTCGGTACCGGAGATCGGCCGTTGGAGCGGGCGGGCTTTCTGCGCACGACGTCGCGGCCTAATGCGTTGCAACCAAGGACGACCTACCCGCTCGCCTTACTATCCGCTCACAGGATGTATGGTTGTGTTTGACCCTCTGTAGGCTGCCCTTTCGCGCATCTCTGCAATCATGTCAGCCCAATCGTGCATCATCTGCACGCGCTGGTCCCACCATTGAGCCCGATTGTAAGCGCGCCGGGTTTCACTGCCGACAAGGTGGGCAAGCTGGAATTCGATCACATCCTTGTCGTACTTCTTGCTCTCATTGAGGATCGTCGAGGCACTGGACCGGAATCCGTGAGAGCAGTGCCTTCCCTTGTAGCCGAGTGCCCAAATGTTCTTGTTGAGAGTGTTCTCCGATAGGGGCTTATTCGGGTTCTGTGGTGAGTGGAAGATGAGCCCGTGTGACCTGCCAGTATACTTACGGACTTCTCGCAAGACCTGACGCGTTGCCGGGACCAACGGAACATCGTGAGGCCGACGCTTCTTCATCCGTTCGGCAGGGATGGTCCAAACAGACGTTTCGAGGTCGATCTCATCCCAAGTGGCAAAGCGTATCTCGATCGGTCGGGTGAAGGTGTGCGCCTGAAACTCCAGGGCCAAACGGACGATCGTGCTTCGAATGGTCGAGATGCGCCGCATCAGCTCGCCGAACTCGTCGGGTCGAACGATGGCAGGATAACTCGTGACCCTCGGAGCCCTGATCTGACCTCGGAGCACTGGAGTCGGATCGCCGGGAGCCCGGTCTGTGAGGGCAGCTAAGCGGAACACGGCCCCAATGGTCTGGCGAACCCGCTTTGCCGTCTCAAGCCGTCCACTAGCCTCGATGTCGGATAAGAGCTCTAGGATCTCGGACGGTCGTATGTCTGCGATCGGTCGGTGGCCTAAGACGGGGATGACGAGATCGTTTAGAATCCACTTCTTTTTGTCCAGGGTGTCCTTGGCGTAACCCTTGGCCTCGCACTTCGCCAGAAACTCCTTGGCGACCGCCATGAAGGTCTGCCCCGAAGCCAGCTTTGCGGCGCGTATCTGGTCCTTCTTGTGCTCTGAAGGATCGATACCCTGAGCTAGCAGTTTGCGAGCTTCCATCTTCCGCTCGCGAGCTTCCTGCAGGCTGATCTCGGGATAGGTGCCGATAGCGAGAGTCTTCTGTTTGCCGAGGAACCGATAAGCCAGTCTCCACAGCTTCGTGCCGTTGGGCTGCACCTGTAGGTATAGGCCCTCGCCGTCGCTGATCTTGATGACCTTGCCGTTCGGCTTGACGTTGCGAACCTTGAGATCTGTGAGCGCCATCTCACCGACCTCCCGATACCAACACCGATACCAACAAATTGCTGCGCTTTGGTGAGACGCGCTGAGACGCCCTGAGACAGAAGCTCAGGGATTTCCGTTGATTTTCAGTAACTTGTGAGACGGGATGAGATGGGGTGAGATCGCATGAGATGCGATCATGGTGCCCAGGAGAGGACTCGAACCTCCACGGGTTGCCCCGCTAGTACCTGAAACTAGTGCGTCTACCAATTCCGCCACCTGGGCACTGTGCGCAGATGAGTTAGAGCCGCTTGCCCGCGTTGTCAATTGCGCTGCGTCACTTCACATGACCGGGGTGGGTGTGTATTGCTGGCCAGCGGAAAAAGGTTTGGACGCAGGAGACTTACGGCATGTCCTCTAACCTCGCCTTGGGCGGTCTGGTGACCGTGTTCGGCGGATCGGGGTTCGTGGGCCGCCACGCGGTTCAGAACTTGGCCAGAAAGGGCTGGCGCATTCGCGCCGCCGTGCGCCGGCCGGATTTGGCGGGGCATCTGCAGCCCATGGGCCGCCTCGGTCAGATCCATGCCGTTCAGGCCAACGTCCGTTTCCCTGATTCGGTGGCGCAGGCGGTGAAGGATGCCTTCGCTGTCGTGAATGCCGTCGGCATCCTGGCGCCCACTGGGCGGCAGAGTTTCGATGCCGTCCACGTCAAGGGAGCGCGGGCTGTTGCCAAGGCCGCGCGCGAAGCCGGCGCGGAGCGACTCGTCCACATCTCCGCAATCGGGGCCGACCTGAACAGCCCTTCGGCCTACGCTCGCACCAAGGCGGAAGCCGAGCAGGCCGTCCTGGAGGAATTCCCCAACGCGGTTATCATCCGGCCCTCTATCGTTTTTGGACCGGAGGACGAGTTCTTCAACCGGTTTGCCTCGATGGCGCGCATCAGCCCATTCCTGCCGCTCATCGGCGGCGGGCGAACGCGCTTTCAGCCAATATACGCCGGCGACCTCGGGGCAGCGATCACCAATGCGGTCGAAGGCCGGGCCAAGTCGGGAACGATCTACGAGGTCGGCGGGCCGGAGGTTTTCACGTTCCGCCAGTTGCTCGACAAGGTTCAGGAGTGGACGGATCGTCGGCGGCTGTATTTCCCGATTCCCTTCTGGCTCGCGAGCCTGATGGCTGTCCTCACATCGCCGTTGCCGAACACTCTCCGACCCTTCACGCTCGACCAAGTCCGGCTGCTGAAGCAGGACAATGTCGTCAGCAAGGCCGCCGAGGAGGAAGGGCGTACGTTGCAGGCCCTCGGGATCTCGCAGCCGCATACAATCGAGGCCATCGTCCCGCCCTATCTGGAGTGGATGAAGCCCCAGGGGCAATTCGCGCGCTATCGCGGCTGACTCCGCTCAACTTGCGGCAAACAAAAAGGCGCTCCGGCCAGCTCTGGCGGAGCGCCTTTGGTTTGAATGTGAGAAAGCTTCGCGTCAATGGACGCTCGCCACCTCCAGCTTGTCGCCGCGGGCATGGCCGATGGCCGCCTGGCGGCTATCAGTTAGCGCAATAGGCGTGCCGTCCGCCGCATAGAGGGCATACAGGTTGATTCCAACCGGCAACCACTCAATTGCTGGGTAGAGGCGTTTGGCCTCTTCCGACGTCAGCTCCTTGATGTAAGCGATCTCTCCGTCGCCAAGACGAGCGAGTTCAAACTGGCTCATGATCGGCGCGATCTTCGCTTGGTTATTGTTCTTTTCTGGTGATTTCGCGCGTTTCGCTCTGTTCATGACGCTACTCCTCCAAAGGGGGGCTGGCACGCCATGGTCTGCAGTTCCGGCGGTGCCCGCCGGCTGCCTCGCGCACCATGCTCCCGTGATTCTCTGTCTTTGGCCAGCGTCGACGCCTTAGGCGCCAGAATTGCGCTCACCGATCTCGATTCGTCGCACCAGCCGCTCGGGCTCGTGCCTTACGAGATCAATGGACAGGAGACCGTTGTTCAGCTCCGCACTGCGGATCTCGATGCCATCTGCCAGCACGAACGTGCGCTGGAACTGACGAGCTGCTATGCCTCGGTAGAGATATTCCCGGCCCTTGTCGTCCTGCTGCTTGCCCCGGATCGTCAGCTGATTGTCCTCTACGGTGATCTCAAGCTGGTCTCGCGTGAAGCCTGCGACCGCCAGGGTAATGCGCAGGATTTCGCCACGCTCTCCCTCCTTGGAGATGCGTTCGATGTTGTAAGGCGGGTATCCATCGCTCCCACCTTTCCCTAGGCGATCGATCAGCCGTTCGATCTCCTCGAAGCCGAGCAGCATTGGGCTCGACAAAAGCGACATGCGTGACATCTGCAAAGTCCTTTCCAAGCGACCTTGTTCACTCGTGCCGCGGATCCCATACGGGCCTCCGCTTGCAGGCCCCGTCCAGAACGGGCGCCATTGGTGCACGCAGCATGAGATATGGTGACCGGTGAAGCGAGTTCAAGCAACCGCAAAAGGGCAGCTTCGAAGGGCCGGATGCTCAGCCGTCCGCCGTCATATTCCTGCGCCAGTCGGCAGCTTTAGCTCATCCCTCTTTGCCAGGAAGGAGGGGAGTCCAATGCCGGCGCGCAACGCGGTTCTTTATCTTTTCGGAGCAGCTTTTCTGGCAGTGCAGGCCGTGCCTGCTGCTGCCCAGGACGCGCAGGTTCCGCCTTCCAAGGAAGAGGTGGAGCTGACGCCGGAGGAGATAGCCGAGCGCGAGAGCCGCAAGGCGTGTAAGGTTGCCATTTGCGATGCTTTTCACAATCGCAAGCCGGGAAACGACATCTCCTGTCACGTTGTAAAGTCGTGGCGTAAAGAGCACCTGCAGAAGATCGTATCCAAGGCCAAGGTGTCCTGGCCGTGGGGGCGCGTCCGCTGCTCCACCGACATCAAGCTGCGCCGCGAGACCTTGATAAAGGCGATGACGGAGCCCAAGCACGAGGCCGTTCTCGACACTCACAAGGTCACTTGCGAAGTCGAGCGCGAGGAGGGGAATGCCGAGCTCAAGTTTGCCTTCGCACCGAAGGTGCTTTTCGAGAATGGCAAGGCCGTAAAAGCCTCCCTGAATTGGGGAGAGATTGACGGTCCCACCGTCGTGAAGGGCGCTTTGTGGACTGCGACCGCCACGGACAACACGTTCAATGTCCTCGACGGCATGGTCGTAGAGGACATCAACAACTTCATCTCCAACAAGTGCATGGAGGTGAAGGACGAGTGGCAAAACAAGTGAGGCGCGTGGCGCGGCGAGCGTTCCGTCGGGCCCATCATCCAACGTCAATCAAGCACAAATGCCGCTGCAGAACCGCGTCACTCCGGAAGGGGAGATTATTGCCACCGAAGCGCGCGGCACTATGATGGGCAATCGCGGCGGCTGCCTGCATGGCCCGGACAAGACGCTGGGCCGTCGGCGCTGGGTGACGAGGCAGTGGATTTGCTGCGAACTGGAGTTTCGGGGGCGGCGGCGCGAGGTGATGGCGCCGGGCCACTACACCGAGCTGTTCTTCCTGGACGAGGCGACTGCGCTTGCTATCGGTCATCGCCCTTGTTTCGAATGCCGGCGCTCAGATGCGCTACGATTTGCGAGCTTGTGGGCGCAAGCCGAAGGCCTCGCTGAACGCGCACGGGCGCCGCACATGGATGGCATCCTCCATCAGCAGAGGATTTGGCCAGACGGTACGAAGCGGACCGTTGAGGTGCGTCTTGGCGAGCTGCCAGACGGGAGCATTGTGCGATTTGAGGGCAATCCCCATCTCTGGCTGGGCGGCGCGCTCAGACCCTGGACTCCGGCTGGCTATCTGGCGGGCGTGAGAGTCGGAGGCGATATCATCGCCCATCTGCTGACCCCACCCGCTATCGTCGAGGTCTTGCGATTGGGCTACCGCCCGCGCATTCACCCATCGGCTGGTTTGGCTGGCTGAATCGCCTCTCTCGTAAACGCAGCGTTTTGAGCTGCTGGCTGCGCTCCTAGCGGGAACACATCAAGTGTGTTACTTGGGGCGCGATTTTCCGCACCGCAACACGTGAGTTACATGGACCTTCGCAACATCGCCATCATTGCCCACGTCGATCACGGCAAGACGACGCTGGTCGACCAGCTGCTAAAACAGTCAGGAGCTTTCCGCGAAAACCAGAAGGTCGCGGAAAGGGCGATGGACAGTGGCGACCTCGAACGTGAGCGGGGCATCACCATCCTCGCCAAGTGCACCTCGCTCGTCTGGCGGGGCACGCGTATCAACATCGTGGATACGCCGGGTCACGCGGATTTCGGCGGCGAGGTTGAGCGCATTCTGAACATGGTCGATGGCGCCATTGTCCTTGTGGATGCCTCCGAAGGGCCGCTGCCGCAAACCAAATTCGTGGTTTCGAAGGCGTTGAAGCGTAGCCTCCGCCCGATCGTCGCTATCAACAAGATCGACCGGCCTGACGAGCGGCATTCGGAGGTGCTGGACGAAATCTTCGATCTTTTCGCCAGCCTCGATGCTACCGACGAGCAACTCGATTTCCCCGTGCTCTATGGATCCGGCCGCGATGGGTGGATGGCGCTCGATCCTGCCGGTCCCAAGGAAAGCATGGCTCCGCTGTTCGACCTCGTCCTGTCGCATGTTCCCCCGCCGCAGGTGGAGGACGGACCGTTCCGCATGCTTGCAACGACCCTCGAGGTCGACCCATATCTTGGGAGAATCCTCACGGGCCGGATCACATCGGGCACTGTCCGTCCGAATCAGACCATCAAGGCGCTCCGCCACGACGGTCGCCTTGTCGAGACAGCGCGCGTCACGAAAGTGCTGGCGTTCCGCGGGCTTGAGCGCCAACCCATCGAGGTTGGCGAGGCCGGCGACATCGTTGCCATCGCGGGCATTACCGAAGCGACCGTTGCCGACACCCTTTGCGATCCAAGCGTTGAAGTACCGTTGCCGGCCCAGCCCATCGATCCGCCCACGCTCACCATGACCTTCCGCATCAACGATGGTCCGCTGGCGGGGCAAGAGGGGGACAAGGTCCAAAGCCGTGTCATCCGCGAGCGGCTGTTCCGGGAAGCCGAGCGTAACATCGCTATTCGCGTGACGGAGTCCGAGGAAAAGGACGCTTTCGAAGTGGCTGGACGTGGTGAGCTACAGCTCGCCGTTTTGATCGAGACCATGCGGAGGGAGGGCTTTGAGCTGACGGTGTCCAGGCCGCGGGTGGTCTACAAGACGGACCCTGAAACCGGCCGTCGGCTCGAGCCCATCGAGGAAGTCATCATCGACGTCGATGAACAGTACAGCGGCGTGGTGGTGCAGAAAATTTCAGAGCGTCGCGGTGAACTCATTGAAATGCGCCCTTCGGGTGGCGGACGGCAGCGGCTCGTCTTCCACGTGCCGACGCGGGGTCTTCTTGGCTATCAGAGCGAGCTAATGTCTGACACGCGCGGCACGGCGGTGATGAACCGGCTGTTCCACGGCTATGCCCCGTATAAAGGGGAAATTCAGGGTCGCCGCACCGGCGTCCTGATCTCAAACGGCGATGGAGAGGCCGTGGCGTATGCGCTCTACAACCTCGAAGACCGTGGAGCGCTGATGATCGGGCCGCAGACGCGCGTCTACCAGGGTATGATCGTCGGTGAGCACTCCCGCGAGAATGATCTCGAAGTGAACGTGCTCAAGGGCAAGAAGCTCACGAACATTCGCGCGGCGGGCAAGGACGACAACATCATCCTGACCCCGCCCATGAAGATGCCGCTTGAGCGCGCGCTTTCGTACATCGCAGACGACGAGCTGGTCGAAGTCACGCCGAAGTCGATCCGCTTGCGCAAGCGCTGGCTCGACCCCAACATGCGCAAGAAGATGGAACGACTGAGAGAGGCGCAGGACGTCGCCTGATCGGGGGCAGAATGGATACGGCACCTCGCCGAGCCTGTAATTATCCTTGGCCGGAGGGGGTTCACGTCACCCGCGAGCATGAGCTAGCGGCAGCCTTTCCCAGCACGGAAGGTGGCCATCTTTTCATCACCGGCCGCGCCGGGACCGGTAAGTCAACGCTTCTCCGCTGTTTGCGAGAGATCGTCGCTGACCAGGGCATTGTATTGGCGCCTACGGGCTTGGCGGCGGTCAATGTCGGCGGTCAGACAATTCATTCATTCTTCGGCTTTCCCCCGCGTCTGATCCGGCCGGAAGATATCCGCCGCACGCGCAACGGCCGGATCATGCGGCAGCTCAAGTTTCTCATCATCGACGAAGTCTCTATGGTGCGCTCCGATCTGATGTGGGCGATCGACCAGTCGCTGCGCATCAACCGTGGGCGTCCACGGGAGCCGTTCGGTGGCGTCCGTCTGCTGCTTTTCGGCGACCTGCACCAGTTGCCGCCCGTGGTGCAGGAGGCCGACGTCGCCGAACATCTCGAGTCGAACTTCGGCGGGCCGTTCTTTTTCGATGTGCCGGCGCTCCGGGACGGCGCGGGCACGTCGCTCTTGGAGCTGAAGCACGTTTTCCGTCATGACGATCCTCAGCTCATCGATGTGCTCGATCGTATCCGAGAAGGTGAGGTCGACGAGGCGGATCTCGAGCTGCTCAACGCGCGCGTAAGCCCGATCCACACCCTCGGCGAAGGCGAGCAGTTCGTCATTCTAACGCCGACGAATGCGGCCGCGAACCGTATCAACGCGGCCTATCTCGACGCGCTGCCAGGGCGCGCTTACGCCTATGAGGCCGGTGTGACCGGCGACTTCAGCGACAGTGCCCAGCCGACGGACAGTCCTCTCATCCTCAAAGCCGGCGCCAAGGTCATCCTGCTACGCAACGATCCCGACCGGCGCTGGGTGAACGGCACCATCGCCCGTATCAGCCGTCTCGACGAAAAACGTGTGTGGGTCGAGATCGACGGCAAGGAGCACGAAGTCGAGCCGGCGGCATGGGAAAATCGCCGCTATTCCTATGACCAGACGGCGGAGAAGATCGTCGAGACGGTTGCCGGCACGTTCAAACAATTCCCCCTGCGGCTCGCCTGGGCGCTGACGATTCACAAGAGCCAGGGGCTGACACTCGACAAGGTCTATATCGACCTGGGCCGCGGCACCTTTGCCCACGGGCAGACTTATGTCGCAATCTCGCGCTGCCGATCCTTGTCAGGTCTCGCGTTCGCCCGGCCACTCCGCCCGCGGGATGTGCGCTTTGACCCCGCCGTGATGCGCTACCGCGACCTTTTCCCGCCGCTGGAAGGTTCAGCCTGAAGACCGACGGTCCGAGTGCGACAAAGCGCCGTCATTTCGCGTCGCACAATTTATGTTGCAATGCACAAGAGAGCGCTCTAAATACGGATCATCGGATTTGGCGGAGTTGTGCTCCTCCAGCTCCGCAGCCCAGTCCCCAGGCTCATCGGACCCCCAGGAGAAGCTCAATGAACGAGCAGTTTACAAAGCAGGCGGAAGAGTTCTTCAACGCTGCAAAAGACGTGCGCATCCCCGAGAATTTTCAGGCATTCGCCGAGGAAAGCGTAGCGAAGACGCGTGACGCTTATCAGAAGGTCGCCGCGGCTACCAAGGAAAGCGTGAAGGCCTTCGAAGAGGTGTTGGACACGGCGCAGGCTGGCGCGCGTACACTGAGCGAGAAGGTGCTCAACAACGCGGCTGCCAACGCGGAGGCAGCCTTCGCGGCTGCGCAAGCCATTGCGCGTGCCCGCACCTTGCCGGAGGCTGCGCGTCTGCAGGCTGATTTCCTCCAGCAGCAACTGGCCGCGGCAAGCGCCCAGACCAAGGAGCTGTTTGAGCTTTCGGCTAAGTTGACGCGCCAGACGTTCGAGACGTTCAACTCGGCGGCAAGCCGTAGCTTCAACAGCGTCAAGGCCAACTAAGCTGTTAAAGGCTGAAATCGCGATGACGGAAAGGCCCGATATCAACGAGATCGGGCCTTTCCTTTAGAAAAACTTCGAATTCTCCGGATGTGACTTGTGAACGCGGACGGAACGAATCGCTCACAAGAGCGTTGCAATAACCTTGGTGGCGCGCTTTATACTGGGCCTATGTTGGGGTCCAGATCACAAGTTCGAGTTCGCCGCGGTAGACCTTCCGATGCGACTGCCCTTGCGCAAGTATTTCGCGAGTCCTGGCAGTTGGCTTACCGGGGTATCATCCCACATCTCCACCTTGAAAGCATGATCCGGAGACGCGGCCCAGAATGGTGGGCGAGTGCGGTGCGCTCTGGCGATAACATTCTAGTTCTCGAGGTGGGGCGCGAAATCGCTGGTTATGCGACCTGGGGCGCGGCTCGGGGCCGCAGCCAGTACCAGGGCGAAATTTACGAGCTTTACCTCGCACCAGTCTATCAAGGCCTTGGGTTCGGCGAGATACTTTTTGAGGCCTGTCGGCACGCAATGGATGAACGTCGCCTCCGTGGCCTGATTTGCTGGGCTCTGGCAAACAACACGCCGGCTATCGATTTCTACTGGCGGCGCGGTGGGCGGCCGATCGCCAAAGCGTATGACCGTATCGGCGGCGCCAAGCTGGAAAAAATCGCCTTCGCCTGGAATTGATCTGAGGATCGTTCGTCAGCGGACGAAGTCTGCCGTCAAACAAGAACAGCAGGCGACTTGCTGTCAGGTCGCTTGTCCGCGCGCGTGAAGACCCAGGTCTTGTGAGCCGGTCGTAGCTGCGCTGTAGCGATGGTCGCCTCCACAACAAGGCCCTCTGGGTGAAAATCCACCCGGCTCTCCTTGGCCATTCCCTCAAGCAATTCTTCGATCAGGAAGGAGCCATAACCTTTCCGGCACGGCGGGTTCACAGGTGGGCCGCCGCGCTCTTTCCAAGAAAGCTGCAGAACCTCGTCATCTTCCTGCTGTCGCAGCCGTGCAGAGAAGATGATCTCCCCTTGGGGAACCGACAGCGCGCCATACTTCGCCGCGTTTGTCGCAAGCTCGTGAATAATGAGACTCATGCTTTGCGCTGCGCTCGGCTTGAGTCGAATCGCGTCGACTTCGATGACCGCCTGGGTGGCGTACGCCGCGAGTTCGAGTGTCACGATGTCCGCAAGCTCAACGCCTGACCATTCTTGCTCACTGAGCAGGGCTTGCGATCGCGCGAGCGCAGCCAGCCGTTGTTCGAATTCCGCACGCGCGGCTTCCATATGCCGATCACCTCGGAATGTTACGGCAGCAATGGATTGCACGACAGCCAACAGGTTTTTTCCGCGGTGCGCGATTTCCGCGAGCAACAACTCGCGCCGCGCTTCTTCCCGTTTGCTTTCCGTTACGTCCCGAAGAATTCCATGAACGAACAGCGGATTGCCGTTGTCGTCGGCTTCTGTTTGCGCGTCCAGCTCGAGCCACTGCGACTGGCCGGCGGGATTGGATTGACGCAAAACGATGCGAAACGGCTTTCGGGTTTTGCCGCTTAACAGAACCTCGCGCCGAAATTCGCTCACATCATCTGGATCGATACTTTTCAGCAGTTGATCGACCGTCGTCACCGATCGCGTGGGAGCCGTGAGCGCGCCTCCGCTTGTGACCGACACGATGTTCGTGCGGCAATCCCACTTCATTGCCACCATGTTTGCTGCGCTGAGCGCCGACCGCAGATTGCGCTCGAATTCTTTTCTGTCGGTTTCATCGAACAGGATGCCGGTGAAATACCTGCGCCCGTTGAGGGTGAAACTGCCTACCGCGAGATGGAGGGGAATAACGGTGCCGTCCTTTCTCCGACCGAGGATTTGGCGGGGTTTGGCCGGGTTGGAGTTGGCAAAATCAGTTTTCAGGAACTCCTGGCGCGACAATTCCGGGCGGGAGAGAAGAATATCCACGCGGGCCCCCATGAGCTCATCACTCCTGTAGCCAAAAAGCTTCTCCGTGACTGGATTGACGTCCACTATGGTGCCGAATTCGTCGGCTGTAATGATTGCAGCCACGGCAGCGTTGAGGATTGCCTGAAGGCGCGCAACGTCGGCGGCGGGAGTTCCGGCCTGTTTTCTCCACCGGTGTAAGGTGCGAATGGATCTTAGGGCCACGCGGTGCGCCACGGTGGCCTCACGCGGAAACCGGACTGGGGCTCTCGTTGGTCCCGCGAAAGTAGCTGTCGAGAAAGAGAGCATGGCTAACAGTCGCCCGCACGGCTGCTTCCATGTAGGGCTTGGCGATTAGGAACAGCGGCTCCGGGCGTTTGCCTGTGAGAAGGCGCTCTGGATAGGCCGTGATGAAGATGACCGGCACGTCGAAGGTTGATTGGATTTTGTCGACCGCATCGATGCCGGAGCTGCCGTCGGCCAGCTGAACATCTGAAAGAATGATATCAGGCCTACCTTTGAGTGCCTTTTCTATCGCTTGCGTCAGCGTCGCTGCGATGCCGACCACCTCGTGCCCGAGCTGCCGGAGTTGCAACTTAAGATGAGCTGCGATCAACGGTTCGTCTTCAATAACCAGAGCCCGCGCACCGGCCTGGCGTGCGATGTCCGACTGGACCTCCTCGAGCATGTCCTCTACTTCGCCGGTACTGACGTTCAGGATCTCAGCTGCCTGCGCTTTGTCGAAGCCCTCGATCATCGTGAGGAGGTGTGCCTGACGCTTGGCCGGCGTTGGAATCGGTCCGTTTTCGTCTTGCAGCAGCGTGATAAGCTCTAGCAACCGCCGATACAGCGCCACGCGCGGGGTTGACCTGCCGCGTGTGAGGTCGGGATTGGCGAGCAGATCCTCCATCAGCTGCACGACGGAAATATCCGCCCACGATTGACTGCCTGTAATTGCGCGTCCGAAACGCCGGAGATAACTCATGTTGGCGCGCAAATTGTGCCGGATCGATACAAGTGGATCGACGGTCGTATCCAATTCGTCCTCCCGACCAATTTTGAAACGCCGGCGCTGAAGATCCTGACCAATTCTAAAAGAAGAGTGTGCGCAGGACCTGTCGCGCCTCGGCAAATGTTCGTGGGGTTGAGCCGATTTTCGTCGGTGAGAACGGCTCGTACCGCTTGATGATGAGCTGAAGCGTCTCCTGCACGTCTCGTGGTAGGGGGCGATGATTGTCTGTCAAGCCGCGGGACGTGCGAATGATCGTTTCGATTATTCTGACCTGGCGGTCCGGCTTCGCAAAAGCATATTCCCGAACCGCGCGTACAAATCCTTCTTGAGCGGGCAATCCATCCATTTTTCTTCGAAGTGTATGATTTTCGAAATATTCATTTGATTGCCGAAATGACGGTGCACCGAATTTGCGCGGACTCAACATATTTAGCCCCGCTCCCTTTTTTCTCGCGTTGTAGTCTGTCGAACCCTAAAGAATCACTTACCGGATAGTTCGATTTCTCTTCTGACGGCGGACCTTCTTTAATCGGTGGTTAGGGTGCCAGCCGATTGACGGCCGGCGCATTAAGACCAATCAAGTTTCGCGCCAAAAGAGCGCCTGATCCCGGACAGCCGGACCAAGTGCGGCAAGGAATACGTGCCGCAGCCCAAGGCATTGCAATGACCAAGATTCCGGCATAGGAGGGCGTGCCGCGCCGGTGCCGGCGGCTCCTTGCGACAAGCACCGGAAATCCAGCAAGAACAGAACGACGGGGATTGGCGCAATGCGCATTGACGCGGTACCAATTGGTTATGATCCGCCAAACGACATCAACGTGATCGTCGAGGTGCCGATCGGCGGCGAGCCGGTGAAGTATGAGCTAGACAAGGCTTCCGGCACGCTGTTCGTCGACCGAATGCTGCACACGGCGATGCGCTACCCCGGCAACTACGGGTTCGTGCCGCACACGATGTGCGCGGACGGGGATCCTATCGACGTTCTCATCGCCAACCAGCGGCCGCTCATCCCGGGCTGCGTCGTCAATTGCCGCCCGGTCGGCGTCCTGATCATGACGGACGAGAAGGGAGGAGATGAGAAGATCATCGCCGTCCCTTCGAGCAAGGTGACCGCGCGCTACGACAAGGTCCAGTCCTACCGCGATCTGCCGGACAGCCTCGTGCTCCAGATCGCCCACTTCTTCGAGCACTACAAGGATCTGGAGAAGGGCAAGTGGGTTCGCGTCGAACGGTGGGGTGACGAGAACGAGGCGCGCGAGCTCATCAAGCGGGCGATGGCGCACCCGCAGGCGCGTTCATCCACGACGACGCCCTAGTTCCGCTCACCCGCCTCTGCTATACGCCGCGGGGATGGCGGGTCCGAGAGGAGATCCAGATGAGCGACTTCAAGATCGCGGTGATGGGAGCTGCCGGCCGGATGGGCCGGGAGCTCATTCGTGCTGCCCACGCCAACCCCGAATGCACGGTGATCGGCGGCGTTGAGCGCGAGGGGGCGCCCGCGCTCGGCCAGGATCTCGGGACGCTGGCGGGTATCGGCGAGCTTGGCGTGAAGGTCACGGACGATCCGCTGGAGCTCATCGCGCGTGCGGACGCCATCCTGGACTTCACGGCGCCGAAATCCTCCGTGGAGTTTGCCGGACTGGCGGCCAACGCGCGCATCGTGCACGTTCTCGGGACAACTGGGTTCTCCGACGAGGATGAGGCGGCGATCGCTGCGGCCGCGAGGCACGCGACCATCATCAAGGCGGGCAACATGAGCCTGGGCGTGAACCTGCTCGTTGCCCTCACGCGCAAGGTGGCGCAGGCGCTCGGCGAGGATTTCGATATCGAAATCCTCGAGATGCACCACAAGCACAAGGTGGATGCTCCGTCAGGAACCGCACTCATGCTGGGGCAGGCTGCAGCCGAAGGACGCGGCATTTCGCACAAGGAGCGGAGTGTTCGCGTGCGCGATGGCCATACGGGCCCGCGCCGGCGTGGCGACATCGGCTATGCGACGTTGCGGGGCGGCAACGTTGTCGGCGAGCATACCGTTTTGTTTGTCGGAGAAGGCGAGCGGATCGAGCTGACGCATCGTGCCACCGATCGGGGAATTTATGCCCGGGGGGCAGTCCAGGCAGCACTGTGGGGCAGAGGCAAGCCGCCTGGACTGTACTCGATGATGGACGTTCTCGGCCTTTGAGATGCCGCGCAGTAATTAGCGAATTAGGCCAGTTACAATACGCACAGGACAGAGGACATGGCGGCTGACAACGTGCTCGTATTGGTGCGCCACGGTGAAAGCGAGTGGAACAAGCTCAATCTATTCACCGGCTGGCGCGATCCGGACCTTTCCGAAAAGGGAGTCGAGGAAGCGCGCCGGGCTGGTCAGCTTCTCAAGGCCGAGGGTTATCGCTTCGACATCGCCTTCACCAGCGCGCTAAAGCGGGCGCAGCATACGCTGCAGCTTATCCTGGAAGAGCTCGGCCAGCAGGATCTCACGACAATTGCCGACAAGGCGCTCAATGAGCGTGACTACGGTGATCTGTCAGGCCTCAACAAGGACGATGCGCGAAAGCGCTGGGGCGAGGAGCAGGTGCACATCTGGCGCCGCAGCTATGATGTGCCGCCGCCCGGTGGCGAGAGTCTGAAGGACACGGCGGCTCGCACAATTCCCTATTACGAGTCGAAGATTTGGCCGGAGGTAAAAGCGGGCCGGAACGTGATCGTCGCCGCGCACGGCAACTCGTTGCGCTCGATCGTCATGAAGCTCGATGAGCTTTCACCTGGGCAAGTTGTGAAACTTGAAATCGCGACGGGCGTGCCGATCGTCTACCAGCTCGACGAGAACGGAAAGGTCAAGTCCAAGCGTATTCTCGGCTGATTTGCTCCGTCAGCGCCTCAAACCTCAATCAGGCCATAGGGCTTGCCCGTCGGCTTCTTGATGTGTGAAGCAACATTGTAGACGGGCACGCCTCCTGGTGTGCGGCCCTCGTATTTTCCGTGGTGCGCGTGGCCGTGCACCACCGCGCTCACCTGGTAGCGATCGATGGCCTCTGCGAGTCGCGATGATCCCAAAAAGGGATAGATTTCCGGCGGTTCTCCCGCGAGGGTGGCCACCACGGGCGCGTAATGCAGCACGACAAAAATTTTATCCGTGTGGAGCGCTCTGAGGCCGTTCTCGAGGCGCGTCGCCTCGCTCATGCCTTCCGCAACGAAATTCTTGATGGCCGGCTCACCGAAGGCTGTCAGCATACGACGGCCAAAGCCGCCACCAAATCCTTTCGCGCCGACGAAGCCGACATCCTTGATGACCTGGGTTTGGCCTTCGAGAATGGAAACGCGCGCTTCGCGCAGCACTTTCCGAACCTCTTCGGCCTGATTTGATTCATGGTCATGATTCCCGAGGACGGCCAAGACTGGAATTGAGCAACTCTGCACGTCCTCGGCCAGAATGCGCGCCTCTTCCGGTTTTCCGAGGTCCGTCAAATCTCCCGCGAGAACAAGAACATCAGCTACCCGACAAATTTCGCTGAAGAGTTCGCGATAGGGCCTTACCTGTCCTTCCTTCACGTGGAGATCGGCAAGCGCAGCCACCTTCAATTTACGAGGCATCGCTCCGCCCGTTCGCGCCGGTGAAATTGATAAACCCCCATTCTTTTGTGTCGATATTGTAATCGTAGGGCGCCAGGAGGCCGCCCCGGCAAATCTTCTTCTTCGGCGCCGGAATTTCCATTTGGCAGCGTAGACGGTCCATAAGCTCGTGCATCAGCCACGATGGCACGAGTTTTCGCTCCGAAGGATAAATCCACCGGAACATCAGGAGTTGCGAAAACAGAACCTCCCAGTGCGCTTCCATATTCGCGAGCAGTCGATGCCAGTCGATTTCTTCGTGCGCTTTCAAAATCAGATGCGCGATGTCCGCTCCTTCGTATCGATTGTGGAGCTGAATGAAGCACTTGGTCCAAATGAGCTCGGTGGGACCGACGAGGGGAACGCGCGTTCCGAGCACGTCCGCCTGTCGTGCGTGATCCATCCAGTTGTCGGTGACTTGGATCGTGCCCGTAGGCGAGGCGAAAATGACGTCGAGGTAATGTACGCCTTTGTGGACCTTCGCGAGCCAGATCTCATCTTCGACGGACACGTCGTAGCCACGTCGCTGAAAATGCGCGAGCAGGCGCGGGTAATCGCCGGCCTTGCAGAATATGTCGAGATCTTTCGTAGGGCGCGTAATGCCGGTGTAGACGCTTACCGCATAGGCACCGGCGACCAGGAACGGCATGCCGCTGGCTGCGAGTTCGTTCAGGACATCGTGGTAGAATGTCTCGGCCCCAGCCACGGAGGCGCTTGGCATCGCTTTTGTCGCGACAAACGTTGCTTCTGATCGCTTTGCGGAACTCTCATTCACTTTCACCGAAATTCCTAACCTCTGTCGTCAGGGCCGCGAGAGCTTCCGAAGTCAGCAGTGCTCACGGCAAATCTCGCCGCTCGCACCTGGATTGCTCATTGAGATCTCAGTCCAGAGGAACGGCCACTTAGCAGCCCGGTTCCAAATGCGCGCGCGGTGTGAGAAACGCTAAACTGGGTACATCTGCGGCCGACGCGACAGCATGCCTTGACAGTCCGCGCGCGGTCGCCACAACCGATCTCCAGCCTGGACCCAGGAGGAGATTGATATGAATTTGAACCGATCCCCCGCAGCTGACCGCGCGCGACTTATCGAGATCGTGAAAGCGCGGTCGTTCGAGAGTGGGAGAGAGGTGAAGCTGGCCTCCGGCCGCACGTCGACCTTCTACTTCAATATGAAGCCGACGATGCTTGACGCCGAGGGAGGCTTGCTCATCGCAAATCTCATCCTGGACCAGCTTGAAGGCGTCTCGGCAAAGTGGATTGGCGGCCTTGAAATGGGCGCGGTGCCGATCGCGAGTGCAGTCGCCGCTGTCAGCCCCCTGCGCAACCGGCCGCTTTCAGCGTTCTTCGTTCGCAAGCAGGCGAAGGATCATGGCACGCGCAGCCTCATTGAGGGGTTGGGGCCCGGCGAAAGCCTGAACGGGGCTGATGTCGTGGTTGTGGAGGACGTCACCACAACGGGCGGCTCTGCGCTGAAAGCGGCGGAGGCGGTGCGCGCCGAAGGCGGCAATGTCGTGCGCGTCATTACGATTGTTGATCGGCTCGAAGGTGCATCGGAAGCTTTTAAGGCGGCGGGCCTTGCCTTCTCGCCGATCCTGACGTTGGACGACTTCCGTTAAGGAGTGGCCGCAATGACCATCAGCGACGAAGTCCTGGCGCGATTCGCCGACCTGGCAACGCCAACCATCGCCAATGCTCTTGATGACGTGGGCTTCGACGGCGTGATGTCCGGCATCGGTCAGGTCGTGCCTGGTACGCGGTGCTATGGACGTGCCGTCACTGTTACGCAAGCGACGGGGCCGCGCGGCAGCTTCACGTCGGAAGACTTCAAGGTCGGGCACATGATCGATGCCGCAGGTCCGGGTGACGTCATCGTGGTCGACAACGGCGGGCGTGCGGTATCCACATGGGGCGGCTTGGCGACCTATGCAGCCAAGTTGAAGGGGATCGCGGGGCTCGTTGTTGACGGAGGTGTGCGTGACCGCGAGGAAATGGAGCAGCATCGACTGCCTGTTTTCACCCGGCATATGACGCCGCTGACCGGCCGCACCCGAATTCGCATTACCGGCATCAACAAAGTCATTCAGTGCGGCGGCGTGCGTGTGCGCCCGGGCGACGTCATCGTTGCAGATGGCTCAGGCGTGGTGTGCGTTCCGGCCGAACATGCCGAGAAGGTTGCCGAACTCGCGCACCGTTATGCCAGCGACGACAGGCAGGCAGAAATCGAGCTGGCCAAGGGCCTCTCATTCCGCGAGGCGATGGCAAAATTTAAGCGAATCTAAACGCTGGACTCCACCTACTGGGCTGGAACCCAACTGGCTGATGGCTTCAGTGAGCCATGAATACTGGCAGCTCAGTATTCCAAAGAATGTGATTGGTGGCACCGCCAAAAATCATCTGGCGCAAGCGGCTCTGCGTGTAAGCGCCTTTGAACAGGAGATCGGCGCCTAGGCGCTGGGCCTCTTCGAGAATGGCCTCGCCGGGTTTTCGTCCTCCGGATAACGCTGTCAGCTCGCGGGCTTCAATTCCGTGGCAGGCGAGGCAATCGACCAGCTCTTTTCCGGAAGGCCCGGGCGTTACCGCACCTTCAACTGTGAGGACGGTCACCTCGCGTGCTTTTAGCAATAGAGGCATGCCGTAAGCCACGGTGCGCGCAGACTCTGAGCTGCAATTCCAGGAAATCACGATCCGCTCGCCGATCGTTCGCGGTGGGCGCGGCGGAGCGATGAGAAGCGGGCGGCCGCTTTCAAACAACACCGCTTCGAGCGTGGTCATGCGGGGGCCGTCCATGCCGCTTTGCGGGCGCCCCACGATCGTCATGTCGTACACACGGGCGAGGCTTGCCAGGCCGGCATCATCAATAGGATCGATGGCGCGCCAGTGATGCCGGGGGCGTTGGCCATCCGGGAGAATAGCTGCGGCATCGCTGGCGAAGAACGCATCGAAAATCCGTCGCGCCGACGTCAGGATCTCCAGATCCTCCTGCTCGGCGCGCGGGAATGTGACGGTTACGACCGGGTCCGGGCCAACAACGGAGATCTGCGGCAGGCGCAGCGCGACGCCTTCAATGGTCCCCGAGAAGTTGGCCGCGATCTTGGCCGCGCACTCGAGCATCGAGGTGACGAGATCGTGCTTCTCGATCGGGACGAGGATGCTTTTCATATGTCCTCCGCTGTGACGGTTCTTATGCGGCTATCGACGGACGACGCATGATACCATGATTTGTTAGCCTTCTGTGGCACGGTGTGGCGGTTCTGCATCAGGCGACGACTAATCGTCTGGGTTCGTGGCGTCAGTATTTGAAGAGCGCGTTCAGCGTCCCGTAGCCACCCAGTTCCCGGGAGCGGTCGACCGCTGCGCCAACGCTGGCGGAGATTTCGCCGTGAGACCAGGCGAATCGGAGGAATCCGCCGGCGCGGTTACCGTCGTAATCCGGATTGCCGTTTGCAGCGAGTTCCAGACCGGCAGAGAGCCCATCGTTGAATTGGTAGCCAGCTCTTGCGCGCGCGGCATAGGTGCTGTCGTAGAGGCTCGACCACGAGAGATCGAGTGATAGCCAAGCCTTTGGCGAGATCGTCCACCACGCCTCGAGGACAGCTTTGGGGCCGTATTCGGTGCCGACAACGTCGGTGTCGGGATCAAACGGCAAAAGCGTGTGGTCTTCGAACGCGAGGCCGGCAAATCCCTTGAGGGTTACTGGGCCGAACTGGCGCTGGTAGCCGACGAGCAGGTCTGCGAAGGCTCCATAGCCGCGGATAGTCACGGGATATTTGGGGTAGGAGTACCCACCGTAGCCGCCAACAGCGCGAATGCGCCAGCCATCAGCCTCCAGGGGACCGTAGAGAGCGGCAGTGATGCCGGAATAGACAGACCAGGTCTTGGCCGTGACCTCTGCACCTCCCCAAATTTCCTTATTGGGCAGGGATTCACCAGCCGTGGCGGGATGCATGGCGAGCACGAGGCTTGCCCCCAGAACGAGCGCTCCACCCCGCCGCGCGCACTTCGAACTCCAGCTCAGACGCCCCACATCAAACCCACAAGACGCTGGGCCGTACTCGGCACAGGAAAGTTACTGAACAGTGTTTACTGACGGGCGATGTTTCGATCAACGGGGAAGTGCGGCTCAATTCCTTGAAAAGAAAGGTGAAATTGCGTTCTGACTCAACCAGAACTAGCGTTTAGTAAGAAAGCTGAGTTGCACATTCCGTGCTCGGCTCGTAGTGCTTGAGAAATGGACACGCTTTGATCGCGTTTCATGAATGGCTGCAATTAACTGATGCAGGTCTCTACTGCGCACCCGGCGATTTCCACATCGACCCGAGCCGCCCGGTAGCGCGGGCCGTCATCACTCATGGTCATTCCGATCATGCGCGCCCCGGCCATGGCGCTGTGCTGGCTACACCTGAAACGATCAGCATTATGAAAGTGCGGCTGGGCGAAGATTCAGCCGATCAATTTCAGGCGCTCGATTACGGGGTTGCGCTCCAGCACGGCGACGTAACGATCCGGCTGCATCCCGCTGGGCACATTCTCGGAAGCGCGCAGGTGGAGCTGAATTTCCGGGGGCAGCGCGCTGTCATATCTGGCGACTACAAGCGATCGTCGGATCCCACGTGCAAAGGTTTTGAGTTGGTCCCTTGCGACCTGTTCGTGACGGAAGCGACGTTCGGACTGCCCGTGTTCCGCCACGGACGGGACATGGAGGAAATCGGGCGGTTGTTGGACTCCCAGCGCACGTTTCCCGATCGTGCGCACCTTGTGGGTTGCTACGCGCTCGGGAAATGCCAGCGTCTGATCGCCCTGCTGCGACAGGCGGGTTACGACCGGCCGATCTATCTCCACGGCGCCCTGAAAAGCATGACTGATCTTTTCCTAGCGCTCGGCCAGAACTTCGGGGAGCTGGCGCTGGTGAGCGAGGCCGGGCGCGGGCTGGCTGGCGAAATCGTGCTGTGTCCGCCGTCGGCTCTCAAAGATCGTTGGTCGCGGCGGCTCGCTGATCCTGTGACCGCCTTCGCTTCTGGCTGGATGCGCGTCCGCGGTCGCGCGCGTCAGCGCGGCGTCGAGCTGCCCCTTGTCATTTCCGATCACGCCGACTGGCCGCAACTCATCGATACCATCGCGGAAACTGGCGCCGAGGAAATCTGGGTCACGCACGGGCGCGAGGACGCATTGGTCTATCAGCTCACCCGCATGGGGAAGCGGGCGCGTGCTCTCGCGCTGCTTGGCCGTGAGGACGAGGAGGATTGAGGCGGGGGAGATGAACAACTCCAAAATCGCTCATTCCCGGTGGGGGAGGCCGTAAGTGAAAGCCTTTGCCACATTGCTCGATCGGCTCGTCTACAGCCCGAGCCGGAATACCAAGCTTCAGCTCCTGCAGGACTATTTCCGCAACACGCCGGATCCGGATCGCGGCTGGGCGCTGGCAGCTCTGACGGACGGTTTGCCGTTTTCGTTTCCGGTGCGGCGGACAATCATGGAGCTGATGGAGCAGCGGCTCGATGCCGAGCTTTTCCGGCTCTCCCGCGACTACGTTGGCGACACTGCCGAAACAGTGGCTTTGGTTTGGCCCGATCCCGCAGAACCGCAGGAGCCGCCGCGACTGTCGGAGGTTATCAGCAAACTTGGCCTGATCGATACGCAAGAGCTCGGCGACACGATTGCTGCTTGGCTTGATTGCCTCGATGTCAATGGGCGCTGGGCGCTTCTCAAGCTTCTCACCGGAGCGCTGCGTGTCGGCGTCTCGGCGCGGCTGGCGAAAACAGCCGTGGCGGCAGTGGCGGGGCACAGCGTGGATGAGGTCGAGGAGGTATGGCACGCGCTCACGCCGCCGTACACGCCGCTGTTTGACTGGCTCGAAGGACGCGGGGAAAAACCGGAAATCGCGGGCGCTCCCGTCTTCCGACCATTGATGTTGGCGCACCCGTTGGAAGATGGCGAGCTCGCCGAGCTCGACGTGGCCGAGTTTTCTGCAGAATGGAAGTGGGACGGCATCCGCGTCCAGATCGCCGCCAGCGGACAGGAGGCACGGCTTTATTCGCGCACCGGGGACGAAATTGGCGCCAGCTTTCCCGAGCTGATTTCCGCCTTTCGCTTTGATGCCGTCGTCGATGGGGAATTGCTCATCGTGCGCGAGGGCAAGGTGGCGCCGTTCAACGATTTGCAGCAGCGGCTCAACCGCAAGACGGTCACACGGGCCATGATGGAGCGCTATCCGGCCCATGTGCGCCTCTACGATGCGCTCATCATCAACGGTGAAGACCTGCGGGCATTGCCATTCGTGGAACGCAGGGCGCGGCTTGAGCAATGGCATGCGGCCGTTCGTCCTCCGAGGACGGACTTGTCCGAACTTATCGAAGTCCGCGACCGCGAAGAGCTGATGCGCATTTGGCGGGAAACGCGCGGTGCCGGCATAGAAGGTTTGATGCTCAAGCGCCGTAGCAGCCCCTACCTCGCGGGCCGCCCGCGGGGCCATTGGTACAAGTGGAAGCGCGCGCCCATCACGCTCGATTGCGTGCTGATGTATGCGCAGCGCGGCTCGGGTCGGCGGTCCTCGTACTACTCAGATTACACGTTCGGGGCTTGGCGCCAGAAGCCGGACGGCACCATGGAGCTCGTGCCCATCGGAAAGGCGTATTCCGGCTATACAGACGCCGAGCTCATTCGGCTGGACCGGTGGATCCGCAACAATACCGTCGAGCGATACGGGCCGGTGCGAGCGGTGCGCCCTGCATTGGTGCTGGAGGTGGCATTCGATGCCGTGCAGCAGTCCACCCGCCATCGCTCAGGAATAGCCATGCGTTTTCCGCGCATTCACCGCATCCGCTGGGATAAGCCAGCCGAAGAAGCAGAACGGCTCGAAACCCTTATCCAATTGATTGAAAACTGACAATTCGCTGTCGGCGTTTACTTGCGGTGAATCAAGGTGAATGTGGCTGCGCGTTGTATCATTGTAGCATGTCAATCATAATTATTCGCTCTGGTCAGCCATGGAGTAAGGGTCATGCGAATGGATTCGAGAACTGATCCGTCGGGGGGACCCTTCCAGGGAATGCTGAACGCCGCTTATGACCAGTTCGCAACTGCGGGGCGAGCTTTCGAGCCTTGGTTCAAGGCGGCTGCACGGGGGAATCTGGAGGCCTTCGCGCTCGTCACTCGTCGCGCGCAGGCGTACGTTGAGCTACCGGCTCGTTTGGGTCGATGCCGATCGGCGCAAGACTTGCTGGAAGAGCAGACGCGATTCTGGCAGACGATGATGGAGCAGTACGCCGAGTGCTCCCAAAAGATCCTTCAAGCCTGGGCTGATGTCGCGAAGGCCAGCAGCAAGAGCGGTCAAGCCAGCAAGCCGCAACGCGACTACATGATGGTTCCTGAGGGAGATGAAAAACAAGAGGAGGCGGCAGAGAGATCAGAACGGCGGGCTGCTTGAGCCACGCGAAAAAAACTGGCGCCAGTCTTTGAACCGGCGCCAGCTTATGAGAGCTACATGAAATTCTTAGCGTTTAACCAGCTGCCACAGCCCGGGAACCAGGAAGGCTCCCAGCGCAGTCTTGAAGAGTGTCGCCGCGTAGAATGGGGCGACACCTGCCTGCCAGGCATTCTGGAGGCCGATCAGCTGGCTCAGCCAAGCCACGCCGAAGAGGAAGATCGCCGCGTGGCCGATGAACATGGCCAGGAACAGGCGCGCGACAGAGCGATCCCAACCCCTCGCGGCCAGCCAGCCAACGACGTAAGCACCAGCTAGGAAGCCAATGAGGAAGCCGCCTGTCGGGCCAGCCATGTAGGCGAGACCGATGCCCTTCTCCGGCGTTCCGGCGAAAACCGGCAGCCCGAAGGCGCCTTCGAGCAAATAGAGCAAGACCGTTGCCGTTGCCAGCTTCGCGCCAAGCGCCGCGCCGAGGAAGAGGACGACGAAGGTCTGCATCGTCATCGGGACCGGCCAGAACGGCACCTGGATTTTCGCTGAAGCCGTAAGCAGGAGTGTTCCGAGAACAGCGATGGCGCTAAGGCGCAGCAGACTATCCCTACTTTCCGGCCAAATGGCTGAAACTAGCGTCGCGTTCGGCTGAGAATTCATGAGCGTCAGTGCCTCTCAAGGATGCAACGAACTACAGGCGCCGGCGGCGTCCTGGCGGCACAGATTTGCCACGGCCTATTCTACGGCGCAATCGCGGTAAAGTGCAACGGGCCGATTTGGACGAGAATTAAAAGGTGCTGTGAACAGAGTGCGTTCTGAAGCCAAGGAGAGAGAGCAGCCGCAATCGGCTGCTCCTCTCTTCGTTATCAAGCGTCGACCGGATCGCGAGAGGCCTGGATGGCCGGCACGATCGGCTCGCTGACCTCGCGGTCCCGGCGGCGAGGCTGTGGTGGTTGATACGCCCTGCGCGCATGGACCTCGCAATAGGGAAGGCCCGGCACTTTCGTGCGATTGCAGAAGTGGAAGTCCTCGCTTTGAGGATCGCCAATCGGCCAACGGCAGCTGGATTCCGTCAGCTGCTGGAGCGTCTTGCGCTCGTGCACGGGAATCTCGATTTCCTCGGCCGGCGGAACGAAGGACTCCACTTCAGGCTGATATAGCGCACGCAGCGCGGGATTTCCGACGCCAGCGAAGCGGGTTTTCGCCGTCCGTTTAGCTGTTGGTACTGTATTCGGGCGGGGGCGCGAGCGGTGAGACTTGGTGCGCGACGTCGTGGCTCGACCGGACAAGCCGAGCCGATGGATTTTGCCGATCACGGCATTGCGCGTAACACCGCCGAGCCGGCTGGCGATCTGGCTGGCGCTCAGACCTTCCGCCCAGAGCCTCTTCAGTTGCTCGACGCGCTCATCCGTCCAGCCCATCTTGTCGCTCCTTGCAGAATCAGATCACATCCGACCCACGCGGGTAGATCGGTACTCGAGCGGCAAGCGACGGACCGCACCGCGCATGACGACGCGACGGAGGTACGCTTGTCCGCGAACTGACGCTGTACTGGGGAACTCGAGACGAACGCGCGCCTGGGCTGCTGCGGGAAACTGGGTGTGCCCCTCGACTCTAGCAACCGATATGGCGCAAAAACTGAGCCAACCGCTACATCTCGCGGCCGGCAAGGGCCAACCTACAACGCCGTGACTTCGGTCTACAAGCCACGTCCCTGCCGACTCCCTCCATTGCCGTTGGATTCGTGGCAAGGGCGCCACACAGAAGCGAGTTCGCTGTATGTTTTTCCATCAAGAGTAGTGGGCTCTTGCTCCCGCACCACGCTGGCTCTGTCCGTTGACAGCGAACAAAAGCGAGTTGTATGCATGTAAAAGATCGGGCCGCCACGTGAAGGGCGGCTCTTTTACTTTCCCGCCACAGGAGCTGCCAGGGAATGACGCAGCCCACGTCTGCTACGGCCACTTCGGCTGCCACTTCATCTTCTTCCTCAGGCCCGTCCCGCGCGGTGATGGACACGTACGCGCGTTTGAACGTGGTGTTTGAGCGAGGCGAAGGCTCGTGGCTGATCTCGACGGAGGGTGAGCGATACCTGGATTTCGGCAGCGGCATTGCCGTCAACCTGCTCGGGCACGCGCATCCGAAGCTCGTTGAGGCGCTGACCGAACAGGCGAAGAAGCTTTGGCACACCTCAAACCTTTACCGTGTCGCGGGCCAGGAGCGTCTGGCGGAGCGGCTTTGCGCGGCAACGTTTGCGGACCGCGTATTCTTCTGCAACTCCGGTGCCGAGGCGGTGGAGGGCGCGATCAAGCTGACGCGCCGCTATCACCATGTTTCCGGCCGGCCGGAGCGGTATCGACTCATTACGTTCAAGGGCGCGTTCCACGGGCGTACGCTGGCCACCATTGCCGCGGCCGGGAATGAGAAATACCTCGACGGCTTCGGGCCGCAGATGCCCGGCTTCGATGTGCTCCCGGTGGGGGACATCGCCGCTGTCGAAGCGGCGATCGGACCAGAGACAGCCGGCATACTCATCGAGCCTGTGCAAGGCGAAGGTGGCATCCGGGTCATTCCCGTCGAGTTTCTGCGCCAGCTCCGGGAGCTGTGCGATCGGCACGGGCTTCTGCTGGTGTTTGACGAGGTGCAGTGCGGCATGGGCCGCACTGGCAAGCTGTTCGCGCACGAGTGGGCGGGTATCACCCCGGATGTCATGGCTATCGCCAAGGGCATCGGTGGTGGCTTCCCTGTCGGTGCCTTTCTCGCCACCGAGGAAGCAGCCCGGGGATTGGCGCCTGGCACGCACGGTTCGACGTTCGGCGGCAACCCGCTGGCAATGGCCGTCGGTAATGCCGTTCTTGATGTCGTGCTCGAGCCTGGTTTCCTAGAGGGCGTGCAGAAGACCGCCAATCGGTTCAAGCAGGAGCTTGCGCGGCTCAAGGACGAGCTCCCGGATGTCATCGAGGAAATCCGTGGCGCGGGCTTGTTGATGGGTCTTCGCCTCAAGCCCCCGGTGGCAGATGTCGTTAAGGCTTGCACCGAAGAGAAGTTGCTGGCCGTTTCCGCAGGTGAGAACGTGCTGCGCCTGCTGCCCCCGCTCAACATTTCCGAGTCGGAGCTGACGGAAGGCCTCGCACGGCTGTCCCGGGCACTCCGGCGTTTCTCCACCTCACAGTCCTGAGGACGCGAGCCAAACTCGCGCACGCGAGGTTACGTCCATGGCCCTACGCCATTTCATAGATATTGGAGACATCGACGCGGCCACGTTGCGCCGGATCGTTGACACAGCCCACGAGATGAAGAGGGCCGGCAAGGTAGTGCCGGCCCATTTGCGTCCTGAGGGTATCGAGAATGCCGTGCTCGTGATGGTGTTCGAGAAGCCATCGACGCGCACGCGGGTCTCCTTCGACGTCGCGATGCGACAGCTTGGTGGGCAGACCATCGCCCTCAATCACACGGACCTACAACTCGGCCGTGGCGAATCCATCTCCGACACGGCGAAGGTCCTGTCGCGCTACGTGGACGCCATCATGATCCGTGCCAACAAGCACGAGAGCGTGTTGGAGCTGGCGCAGCATGCCACCATCCCGGTGATCAACGGCCTGACGGACAAGAGCCACCCCTGCCAGATCATTGCGGATATCATGACGTTCGAGGAGCACAGGGGGCCAATCGCCGGCCAGACCGTGGCTTGGGTGGGCGACGGCAACAACGTGGCCACCTCTTGGGTCCACGCGGCTTCCCGGTTTGGTTTCAAGCTGCGGATTGCAACTCCTGTTCAGCTCCGGCCGGAACGCCCGGTGCTGGACTGGATCGCTGCCGAGAAGGCCGACGTGGTCCTGACCGATGACCCTGTGGAGGCCGTGGAGGGCGCGGACTGCGTCGTAACCGACACCTGGGTTTCGATGGGACACACGGACGCCCCTAGACGCAAGCAGATGCTGGGACCATATGCGGTGGACAGCGACCTCATGCGGAAGGCGAAGAAGGACGCGATTTTCATGCATTGCCTTCCCGCCTATCGCGGCAACGAGGTGACTGCTGAAGTGATCGACGGTCCCCAGTCTGTCGTCTTCGACGAGGCAGAAAACCGGCTTCATGCACAGAAAGCGATCCTGGCATGGTGCCTTGGGAAGGATTGAATGGCAGAGCGCCTTATGCCTCCTGGAGCCAGTGGGCTCACACAATCGGATGATCTGATCATGCCGTTCCGGACCGAACGGTCCGGCATCTACGGTCGCGTCGTGCGGCTGGGTTCAGTTGTCGACAGCATTCTCAATCGCCACGACTATCCGGAGCCTGTGAGCCGGGTGCTCGGCGAGGCGGTGGCTCTGACGGCTCTGCTCGGCTCGTCGCTTAAATTTGACAGCGCCTATGGCGGCCGGCTGATCCTGCAAACGAAAACGGATGGTCCGATCAGCTTCCTCGTGGTTGACTTCGAGGAGCCTGGTCGCGTGCGTGCTTACGCCAGCTTCGACAAGGAGAAGGTCGAGGCGGTTGCGGCGAGCAAGGAACCGGGGCTTCTGCTTGGCACTGGCCATCTGGCCATGACCATAGATCCTGGCGGTGATCTCGACCGCTATCAGGGCATCGTCGCTCTCGATGGCTGCGGGCTGAGCGAGGCAGCGCATACATATTTCCGGCAATCTGAGCAGATTCCGACCTTTTTGCGGCTCGCGGTGGCTCGTCACTACGCTGCCGGCTCGTGGCAGTGGCGCGCGGGTGGACTGCTCGTGCAGTACGTGCCGCCGGTGGAAGAAGGCGCAACCTCGGACGATGACAACGAGGACGTTCTTCTCGGCGAGGAGGACGAGCGCTGGACGGGCACGCGGATGCTGGCTGAAACGGTCGAGGACCACGAGTTGCTCGATCCAACCCTTTCGCCAGAGCGGCTACTTTACCGGCTGTTTGCGGACGTAGGCGTGCGGGCATTCCCAACCGTCTCCCTTGAAGAGCATTGTCGGTGCTCGCGTGACCGTGTCAGTAGCCTGCTCGGAAGCTTCGAAGCGGATGAGTTGAACGACATGCGTGAGGAGGACGGGTCGATTACCGTCACCTGCGAGTTCTGCAATTCCAAATACCGCTTTGTGCCTGAAGAAATCGGCTAGAGCGCGCAGGAAGTGCGCTCCTAGTTGACTTTGCGCCTGGCGAACGGGCTGTCGAGCGAGAACGCCGGAATCGCGACGTCGAACATTTCGCCGCGCGTGTTCACCATTTGATATGAGCCGACCATGATGCCTTGCGGCGTGCGAAGCGGGCATCCGGATGTGTAAGTGAAGGCCTCGCCAGGCGGGATGACGGGGGTTTGGCCCACGACGCCAGGCCCGCGCACTTCCTCCGTAAAGCCATTGGCGTCCGTGATATGCCAGTAGCGCGAACGCAGTTGCACCGCCACGTCGCTACCGTTCTCAATCAAAATGGTATACGCCCAAAAATAGTAGTTGTTCTCAGGGGATGACTGTTCGGCAAGAAACGTCGGCGTTACGCGGACTCGAATGCCGCGCGTGACAGCTTCATACATGTGACGGCGCTCTCACCTTCGAAAAGGGCGCAATCCTGATGAGATAGTAGGGTCACGCAAGACCCCGTCAATATCGACTGCATTCTTCCTCAATGCTGGCTAATGTGCGACCGCCGGGCGAGGAACGCACCATTCGTAGTTGAGCTGAGGCAACGATGGCACCCCCTTTGGTGGCGCTACGCGATATTTATTTAACCTTCGGCGGCACGCCGTTGTTGACGGGAGCCGAGTTGTCCGTAGCTCCCGGGGAGCGCGTCTGCCTTGTGGGGCGCAATGGCTCAGGCAAGTCCACATTGCTGCGCATTGCAGCAGGTCTCGTGGAGCCCGATCGTGGTGAGCGGTTCGTTCAGCCGAGTGCTCTCGTGCGGTATTTGCCGCAAGAGGTGGATTTTTCCGGCTATCGAACGACGCTCGAGTACGTCGAGGCGGGACTGGCACCCTCGCAGGACCCCTACCGGGCGCGGTATCTGCTCGAGGCGCTCGGATTAAGCGGTAATGAGGACGTAAATGCCTTGTCGGGTGGGGAGGCGCGGCGCGCGGCGTTGGCCCGCGTCCTCGCGCCTGAGCCGGATGTGCTGCTCCTCGACGAGCCGACGAACCACCTCGACCTGCCCGCTATCGAGTGGCTCGAGGCCGAGCTCAAAGCCTCGAAGGCGGCGTTGGTTCTCATCAGCCACGACCGGCGGTTTCTCGAAAACCTGTCAGACGTAACGGTATGGCTTGATCGCGGTATCTCCCGACGCTTGGAACGTGGCTTTGGGGCTTTTGAGGCTTGGCGCGACGAGATCCTAGAGCAGGAGGAAATCGAGCGTCACAAGCTCGACCGCAAGATTGCCCGCGAGGAGAGCTGGCTGCACGGCGGCGTCACGGCGCGCCGCAAACGGAATGTGCGTCGCGTGGCCGAGCTGCAGCGCCTGCGTCAGGAGCGCCGCGAGGCTCGACGGGTGCAAGGTGATGTTCGCTTCAGCGTGGGCCAAAGCGGGCCCTCCGGACGGCTCGTCATTGAGGCGAACGGCATCAGCAAGTCGTACGGCGACAGGGTCATCATTCGCGATTTCTCGACCAGGATTGCGCGCGGTGATCGCGTGGGCATCGTCGGTCCGAACGGCGCCGGGAAGACGACGCTCCTGCAGATCTTGACGGGTCAGCTCGCGCCCGACACGGGCGCCGTCCGCATCGGGGCTGCCGTCGAAATGGTGATGCTCAATCAGCACAGGGACGAGCTGGAACCGACGATGACGGTGACGGAGGCGCTCACCGGCGGCCGCGGCGACAAGGTCATCATCAACGGCCAGCCGCGGCATGTCGCGAGCTACATGAAGGACTTCCTGTTTCAGCCCGAACAGGCGCGGAGTCCTCTTTCAGTGCTCTCAGGAGGCGAGCGGGCGCGGCTGATGCTGGCCCGGGCGTTGGCGAAATCTTCAAACCTGCTGGTGCTCGACGAGCCTACCAACGATCTCGACCTTGAAACCTTGGACCTCCTGCAGGAGATCCTCTCCGACTACGAAGGCACCGTTCTGCTGGTAAGCCATGACCGCGATTTCCTCGATCGCGTTGTCACCTCGGTAATCGCGGCGGAAGGCGATGGGCGCTGGGTGGAGTACGCTGGCGGCTACTCCGATATGCTTGCGCAGCGCTCAGGCGCGGACCTGCCTTCGGTGCAGCGGGCCGCGTCAGATGTTGGAAAGTCCAAGGCAGCGGAAAAGCCTGCTGGCGACCGGGCGCCGGCCAAGAAGCGCAAGCTCTCGTTCAACGAGAAGCACGCGCTGGAAACGTTGCCGAAGAAGATCGAGCAGCTGCAGTCAGAGGTGGCGGCTCTTCAGGCCAAACTCTCCGATCCCGGATTTTACGCGCGCGATCCGCAGGGTTTCGAGAAGGCTACAGCCCGTCTTACTGAGGCGGAGGCTGAACTCGCAGCCGCCGAGGAGCGCTGGCTGGAATTGGAGCTGTTGCGTGAGGAGCTGGAGGCGGAGAGCTAATTGAGATCGGGCTCTCCGCCTCCAAACATTCTTGCAGCACGTCAGCGCCGGTCGCGCATCGCGAGCGTCCGGAGCCGCAGCGCGTTTAGCCGGATGAAGCCCTCGGCGTCCTTTTGGTCGTAGGCGCCGCGGTCGTCCTCGAAAGTAACCAGCGTCGGGTTGTAAAGTGACTTCGGGCTCGAGCGACCGATGACGATGACGTTGCCCTTGTAGAGCTTCAGCCGCACCTCGCCTTCCACGTGCTCCTGGCTCTTGTCGATGAGCGCCTGGAGCATCTCGCGCTCGGGGCTGAACCAGAAGCCGTTGTAGATCAGCTCGGCGTAACGCGGCATCAGCTCGTCCTTGAGGTGCGCCGCGCCGCGGTCGAGCGTGATCGACTCGATGGCCCGGTGCGCAGCGAGCAGGATGGTGCCGCCTGGTGTCTCGTAGACGCCGCGCGACTTCATGCCGACGAACCGGTTCTCGACGAGATCGACGCGTCCAATCCCGTTCTCACGACCGAGGTCGTTGAGGCGCGCCAGCAGCGTGGCCGGCGACAAGCGCTCGCCGTTGAGGCTCACGGCATCGCCGCGCTCGAAGCCGATGGTGATGATGGTCGGCTTGTCCGGCGCCTGCTCGGGGTCGATCGTGCGCTGGTAGACGATGGACGGCGGCTCGATGGCCGGATCTTCCAGCACTTTTCCTTCGGAAGACGAGTGGAGCAGATTGGCATCGACAGAGAACGGCGCCTCGCCTTCCTTGTCTTTGGCGATGGGGATCTGGTGCTTGCGGGCGAAGTCCAGCAGCTCGGCGCGGCCTTTGAAGTTCCACTCGCGCCAGGGGGCGATAATGCGGATGTTCGGCTCCAGCGCGTAGTAGCTGAGCTCGAAGCGCACCTGGTCGTTGCCCTTGCCGGTGGCACCGTGGCAGACGGCGTCCGCGCCGGTCTTGCGCGCAATCTCGATCTGCTTCTTGGCAATCAGCGGGCGCGCAATCGAGGTGCCGAGCAGGTAGACACCCTCATAAAGCGCGTTGGCGCGGAACATGGGGAACACGTAATCGCGAACGAACTCTTCCCGCAGGTCCTCGATGAAGATATTCTCCGGCTTGATGCCGAGCATTTCCGCCTTGCGACGCGCGGGTTCGAGCTCTTCGCCCTGGCCGAGATCGGCTGTGAACGTCACCACCTCGCAGCCGTAGGTTTCCTGCAGCCACTTCAGGATGATGGAGGTGTCGAGGCCGCCTGAATAGGCAAGCACAACCTTCTTGATCTTCTCTCCGCCGGTCTTCGCAGCCATCGTGTGTCCTGCTCATGTCGTAAGAATGGGGCGGCGCACTATAGGCGCGCGATCCGCCAGCGGCCAAGAGCTGCTACGTGTTGCTAGTGTCTCACCTCTGAGTTTGAGGGCAAATCGGCTCGCATGCTAAATTGTATACGTCGCACCGATTCGCATCCGACCCTGATACGCGGCGGGGCAACGTGGTGTTGTCTCGGAGTTTCTGGCTGATCGAAAGGTCGTCCTATGCCTCGCCTGGAGTTCTGGTACGAATTTGCCTCGAACTACTCGTATCTTTCCGTAATGCGCATCTCGGACCTCGCCCGGCAGGCCGGCGTCGAGGTCATCTGGAAGCCTTTTCTGCTCGGGCCGATCTTCAAGGCGCAGGGCTGGGACACGTCGCCCTTTAACCTCTACCCGGCGAAAGGCCGCTACATGATCCGCGACATGCAGCGGATTTCGGAGAGCCGTGGTCTTCCGTTCGTCATGCCTCCGACGTTCCCGGCGAACGGGCTGAAGGCAGCGCGGCTCGCTTTGATTGGCGCCGATGAAGGCTGGATCGAGCCGTTCACCAAAGCGATCTTCGAGGCCGAGTTCGGCAGGGGAGAGGACATTGCACAGCCGGCGGTGCTCGAGAAGGCGTTGGCCGGACTAGGTCTCGACGCTGCATCGCTGATGGCGCGCGCCGAAGACCCTGTGATCAAGCAACGTCTTAAGGATCAGACGGCGGAAGCCCAGTCCCGGGGCATCTTCGGTGCACCGAGCTTCATCACGGAGGATGGCGAGCTGTTCTGGGGCGATGATCGGCTGGAGCAGGCGCTCGCCTGGGCGGCGCGCAGCAAGGAAAAGTAGTTTTTCCGGAGCAAACGAAGATGGCGTTCGCCCCGAGTTGCTAAATAGTTCACCGATATGCGTATCGGGGGGAACTGCTGTGAGCGCGAGTGTTTTTGTGAAGGGCTTGGCCTTCGGCGCAATCGTTATCGGCTTCATCACGACTGCAGCTCAGGCGAGCTCAAGTGCTTCTCCGTGCAAGGGCTTGGCGCAATCGGCGTGCACAGCGAAGGCTGAGTGCAGCTGGGTGGCGGCGACAAAGCGCAAGGATGGCCGTGAAGTTAAGGCCTACTGCCGGGCCAAGGCAAAAAAGGCTGCCACGAGCACAACGGCCAAGAAATAGCCGTAGACCTAATGCCTTTTGTCCCCGAGCGGCCTTTCGCCCGCTCGGGTGGCTCAGTTCACCGTCCGCGGCCAGCGGAAAAATTCGTTCAGGACTGACATGGCGGTCTCGGGAACGGCGACCGCTGCTACTACCCGGTTCGGAAACGTAATCTGCGCGACGGCGTGACCGCTCTCGGAGCGATAAGCTGAGAACTGGGGCTGTTCCGCAGGCGCTGCGGCGGCTGGAGCAGGGGCAAACATGGCGACGCCAAGCCCGATCATCCACGGCATGGTGGCTGCCGGCCAGTTGGCCAGACGGAGTTGGCTCGTAGCAGGCACAGGCAAGCCAACGGTCATGGACGGAACCGCCAGCTCCATGGCCTTCGTCCAAGCTTCGACGGGATTCAACGGCCCCCAGACGTCCTTCCGCGCCAGCTTGGTCGCGTTGAGCGGCGCAACCCAGCCGAGCCCGAGCCAATCAGGTTCAAACGGGCTGCGGGTAGGAGGCTTATACCAAGACGTTGCAGGCGTCTGACAGGCCTTGTCAGCTTCCTGGGATTTCAAATCCGCTGCCGGCGTGAAATTCGTTCCGCTTGGCTCGAAGCCGCACAGCACGGAAGTGAAGATCTGCGCGCTGGTCTCAATCCATTTGAGCGAAAATTCGCTCCAGAGCTTGGCCACCTCCAGGTAATCGTCAAAACGCAACATCGCGATGTCCTCCGTGGCCTTCAGCTAAGCGCCAAGGGGGAGATTATCGCAATTTTGGCGCTGCAGCAATTCTATTGCATCGCAGCATGGCATGACCTTGTTTCGCCCCATCCTCTTCGGCCCGCCTTGCGGCCCGATATGAACCAATAGACGAGACCGCCGGCGACTCCCGCGGAGAAAAACGCCGCCAAAACGTACAGGATGACCTCTTGAGGCTGCCCCAAACCGGGGCCCCGAAACTGAGCAAGGAAGCCAACGGCCGCGATGCCGAGCCCTACTGCGGCGTAGTAGATGAAACTTGATATATTGCGCCTCTCAGCAAGAGCGATCATAACGATCGCGAAGGGAGCGGCAAAAATCGCCGTGTGCACGGTGGCAAACAGGAGCCAGATGCCGGCCGCGGTCAGACGTTCAGCCTCCGCTCCCAAAAGCTCATGAGGCGGCAGAACAAGAGAAACCTGAACAGTGGCCGCAGCAAAGCACGCGATGAGATAGCCCGCGAGGCAGCGCAGGATCGCTGCAACCATCGTTCAATCCCCCGTCCACCGAGGAGTAATTAGGCCCGACGTCCGGCCAACAGCCAATAGACGAAACCACCGGCAAAACCCGCTGTCGCGAACACCTGCCAGACCGCCGGGCTCGGCCACATCACGCCGATTGTCCCGACCTGCGCCAGGACGGGCACGGCAACAAGCGCCAGCCCCCCGCCGAAGATGTAGTAGACGGCCGACCGGATCCGCGCGACCTCGCCAACGATCACGACGAGGATTGCCGGAAGAATGGTAATTCCCGAAGCCAGGATCGCGCCCTGCGTAACGAGGTCAAACACCGCCACAACGGTGTCCGGCTCATCCATTGGCGCTTGGTGGAAGGCGTGGGTAATTCGCTCGAGGCCCAGAGTGAACAATACGAACAGTGAGATTAGGCCGGAAATGATGAAGGCGATGGGAACGACGATGATCCGCCAGATCGTCGACCAGACCATCCTCGTTCAGCTCCCCGTTGCCTCGCTCGCGCGGAGGGCGCTCGCCTTGAGACGCATGCTTTCGGACTTGAGCTGCCCGCAGGCGGCGAAGATGTCACGGCCGCGCGGCGTACGGACGGGGCTCGCATAGCCTGCGCGGTTGACCACTTCGGCGAACCGTTCGATCTGCTCCCAGTCCGAGCACTCGTATTTCGTGCCCGGCCACGGGTTGAATGGGATCAGGTTTATTTTAGCCGGGATGCCGCGCAGCAGCTTCACCAGCTCCTTGGCATCAGCCAGCGAGTCGTTGACACCTTTCAGCATTACGTACTCGAAGGTGATTCGCTTGGCGTTGGAAAGTCCTGGGTAAGCCCGGCAGGCAGCCATCAGCTCGGCGATCGGATACTTGCGGTTGATGGGCACCAGCTCGTTCCGCAGGTCATCGCGGGTGGCGTGCAGCGAAATGGCGAGCATGGTCCCGCTCTCGGCGCCCCAGCGGGGAATCTCAGGCACAACGCCGGATGTCGACAGCGTGATGCGCCGCTTGGAGATGGAGAGTCCTTCACCGTCCGAGGCGATCTCCATGGCCGCTTTTACATTCTCGAAATTGTAAAGCGGCTCACCCATGCCCATGAGCACGATGTTGGTGATCTTGCGCTCGGTGCTAGGCAACAGCCGTCCGTCGCCGGGTGGCTCGGCGCCTGGCCAATCGCCAATCCGGTCACGCGCCAGCATGATCTGGCCGACGATCTCCTGGACCTCGAGATTGCGCACCAGCCGCTGCGTGCCGGTATGGCAGAACGAGCAATTCAGCGTGCAGCCGACCTGGCTTGATATGCAAAGCGTGCCCCGGTCAATTTCGGGGATGTAGACCGTCTCGATCTCCGGCGGCATCACCTCCCGGCCGCGCCTCGGCAAGCGCAGCAGCCATTTGCGCGTGCCGTCCACCGAGACTTGCTCCCGGACGATCTCTGGCCGGGCCAGCGTGTAGGCCGCATCAAGGCGTGCCCGCAGGTCCTTCGAGATATCGGTCATTTGATCGAAGGACGTCACGCCGCGCACGTAAATCCAGCTCCAGAGCTGGGCCACGCGCATGCGCAGATGCTTCGGCGGTACGCCGATGGACGCTAGCGCCTCGGCAAGCTGTGCCCGTCCCAGGCCGACGAGCGACGGCCGGGTGTCCTCCAAATCGGAGGAGGGGCTGTGGCAAGGCCTATTGTCGAGGAGCAGTACCATTCACGACCTTCGGAAAACCAAGGCCTGACATTTAGTCTGTATCGCGCGCGAGGCAAAGCCTTCCTCGCTGCGACGCGGGGTCGTTCGCGCGCTTTTCTTCAACGATTAGTTGGCGCCCAATGCCCCGCGTTTCGTTTCGACCCGGGAAATGAGCTCTTCGACCTTGGGAAGGATGTCCTCGACCATAGCCGCCACACCCTGAGCGTTTGGGTGCATGCCGTCGTCGAGGTTCAGCTCCGGCCGAAGGACGACTTTCTCGATAAAGAACGGGTAAAGTAACGCGCCGTGCTTTTCCGCAAGGGCAGCATAAATGGCGTCGAACTTGCGAACGTAGTCGTCCCCCCAATTGCGGGGTGATTTCATGCCGGCGATCAGAACCGGGATGTCTCTTGCGTTGAGCCGGCTCATGATCTCGTCGAGATTGCGGCGCGTCTCCTCCGGATCGATCCCGCGGAGAGCGTCGTTGGCTCCCAGCGCCACGATGGCGGCATCTGCATCATCCGGGAAAGCCCAGTCGAAGCGCTGCAAACCAGCTGCCGTGGTATCGCCCGAAACCCCGGCGTTGATCACTTCAACTTGATAGCCTTTCTCCTTCAGTGCCCGTTGGAGCTGGGCTGGGAAGGCTTCGCTCGGTTTCAGGCCGTAGCCCGCTGTGAGACTGTCGCCGAACGCGACGATTCGGATGGGTGCAGGGTCTGCCCACGCCCGCTGAGGCCCCGCAACGAGAAAGAAGCAGGCATTGACGAGAGCGGCGAGGATACTCACCTGTGCCAAGGCGCGGGTTGAGAGCCTGCGCTTCATGATGTTGCCTCCCGTCCTGTCCAAAGTCGGTTGATCTTTTCCAGGTAGAAAGACCCCACGCACGACACAAGATTCGGAGTTTTCTGTGCCCGCACCTCAAGCGCCCATCATTTCCCTTTCCGACGTGAGATTGAGGCTCATGAGCCGGGCCGGCGCCGTCGACATTCTGCGCGGTGTCAGCCTCGACGTTAAGGCGGGTGAGACCGTCGCCATTGTCGGACCGTCAGGATCGGGAAAAACGTCGCTGATGATGATCATGGCGGGCCTCGAGCGGGCGACGAGCGGCTCGGTGATCGTCGCTGGTCATGATTTCACGGCGCTCGACGAGGACGAGCTGGCGCTCGTCAGGGGGCGGGAGATCGGCATCGTTTTCCAATCGTTCCATCTCGTGCCAACGATGACAGCGCTGGAAAACGTGGCGCTTCCGCTGGAATTCGCAGGTAACAGCAATGCCTTCGCAATCGCGGAGGCGATGCTGAAGGAGGTTGGACTTGGTCACCGGACCAGCCACTTCCCGGCCCAGCTTTCTGGTGGCGAACAGCAGCGTGTGGCCATTGCTCGAGCGCTCGCGCCGAACCCACTGATCGTTCTCGCCGACGAGCCGACAGGCAATCTCGACGGGAAAACGGGCAATCAAATCATCGATCTTCTGTTCGACCTGCATCGCCGCCGGGGCGCAACGCTGGTTCTCATCACGCATGATCCCGCGCTGGCTGACCGCTGCGAGCGCACGGTCCGCATGGCCGATGGTCAGATCGTCTCCACCAACGCTTCTGCCGAGGCCGCATGACCAGCGCAGCGTCAGCCATTGCCCAAACCACCAGGCCATTGAGCGCCAGTTTGCCTCAAGTGCTTCGGCTTGCCTTGAGGGAGATGCGCAGCGGGCTCTCGGGCTTTCATGTGTTCATTGCCTGCGTGGCGCTGGGCGTCATGGTCATCACGGCCGTTGGCGCGCTGACGGATTCGCTCAGACTCGGGTTTGAGCAACAGGGTGAAGTTATCCTGGGCGGGGACGTCGCTCTTTCGCGCGCCCATCGGCAGGCGGAGCCTCACGAAAGAGCCTGGCTGCAGGCCCAAGGCCGCCTCGCCGAGATGGCCACCATGCGGACGATGGCACGGCGAACCGACGGTGCCGACCAGGCTCTGGCGGAGCTGAAAGCGGTTGATGCGGCCTATCCCCTGGTCGGACGGGTCGAGCTGCGCGACGGGGTGAATTTCGAGCAGGCGGTGCACGAAAAAGGCGGAGCCGTTCTGGCGCCCATCCTGCTGGAGCGGCTGAATCTCAAAGTGGGTGACAATATTGCCCTTGGCTCCGCGACGGTACCCATTACCGGCGTCATCGAAGACGAGCCGGATAACCTCACGGAAGGATTGACTTACGGTCCGCGCGTATTTGTCTCGCTTGAGACCCTGCAGCGAACCGAGCTCGCGCAGCCGGGGAGCCTCGTCCACTGGCGGTATGCGCTGAAGCTGAGCGATGGCCGGCCTGCCAGCGAGGAGGAGTTGCTTCAGTTTCGAGAAGATCTGAACACGGCGCTCCCGGAACACGGCTTCACGGTCCGCGATCGGCGCGATCCCTCTCCGCGCGTCACCCGATCGATCGAACGGCTGCGGCAGTTCTTGACGCTACTCGGCCTGACGGCCCTGCTGGTTGGGGGCGTGGGTGTTGCCAACGCGGTTGCGACGTTCATCGACCGGCGGCGCAAGGTGATTGCCACGTTCAAGAGCCTCGGGGCTACGAGCGGCACAATCCTCGGTGTGTTTTTGACACAGGTACTACTGATTGCAGCGATCGGCGTGGCCATCGGCCTTGCGCTCGGTATCTCGGTGCCGTTCGTGCTCAACGCTCTCTACGGTGATGCGCTGCCGATCCGCGCAACCGTGACCATCAGCCCGTTGAGCATCGCTACGGCCGCTGCTTACGGCTTTCTGGTTGCGCTGGTCTTCACGCTTTGGCCACTCGGCCGCGCCGAGTTGATACGCGCGGGCGTTCTGTTTCGCGACGAGATCGCGCCCGAGCAGGTTTGGCCCCGACCACGAGTGATCGTGCTGACAGCAAGTGCTTTGACGCTGCTGGTGCTTTTCGCCGTGCTCTCGTCCGACATGCGGTGGATCGCCGTCTACTTTTGTCTCGGCGTTGCCGGCGTCTTCGCATTGTTCACCGGCGTCGGCGTGCTCGTCACGAAGCTGGCCCGACGCGTGCCGCGTTCGTCGATTCCCGAAGTCGCTTTGGCCATTGGCAACTTGGGCGCGCCCGGAGGGTTGACCCGTTCGATAATCTTGTCGCTCGGCGCCGGGTTGTCGTTGTTGGTAGCGGTGGCGCTCACGGATTCATCGGTGGTGAGAGAACTGACGACCCACCTGCCGGAGGAGAGTCCAACATACTTCGTCCTTGATCTGCGCAGGGAGGATTCAGCTGACTTCAAGCGCTTGGTCGAGCGCATGGCGCCGGGCTCGGAGGTCCGCGAGGCGCCCATGCTCCGGGGTCGTATCATCGAGCTCGGAGGCAAGCCTGCAGAACAGATCCAGGCTCCGTCCGAGGCGCAGTGGGTGCTTACAGGCGATCGGGGCCTGACCTATTCGGAGGAGGTACCGGAAGGGTCGAGGGTGGTTGCGGGCAATTGGTGGCCAAAGAATTACAACGGCGAGCCATTGGTCTCGTTCGAGGCCGAACTTGCAGGGCATTTGGGTGTCGGCCTTGGGGACACAGTCACCGTGAATGTTCTCGGCCGGAATATCACGGCTCGTATCGCCAGTTTACGCGAAGTGAAGTGGGAGTCTCTCGCCATCAATTTCGTGATGGTCTTTTCGCCAAATGCATTGCGCGCAGCTCCGCACAACCTTTTGGCGACGATCACGCTCCCGCCTGATGCTGATCTGGAACAGGACGCTGCTCTTGCCCGCGCCTTGTCGAACACGTTCCCTTCGACCACGGCCATCCGCGTCAAGGATGCCATCGAGGCGTTCGCTGAGGTCTTTGAAAAGGTGATGACGGCCGTCCGCGTCGCGGGTGGAATTACGATCCTTGCGGGGGCCCTTGTCCTCGCCGGCGCGCTGGCGACTGCTCAACGGCGCCGGATCAAGCAAGCGGTTATTCTGAAAACCTTGGGCGCCATTCGTCGCCGTATTCTGGTTTCACACTTCGTGGAGTACTTGATCCTTGCCGTCATCACGGCTGCAGTGGCCGTAGTGCTAGGCACATTCGCCGCTTGGGTGGTCGTCAATCAGATCATGGAGATCGACTTCACGTTCTCGTCATCTGCCGTGGCGAGTGCCCTGGCTCTCGCATTGGTTCTGGTGATGGGCTTTGGCGGCGTCGGCACCTGGCAAGTCTTACGCGCGCCCCCTGTCCCGTATTTGCGGGCTGAATAGGGAGTATTTGACAAAAGGGACCAGATCGTCTTGCGGGTGACGCATACAGTGCCTAACTTAGCGCAGAAGTATGGTCGCGCGAGTTGCCTTGAAAGCTTCACGCTCGCAGGTCATATTTCAGATCATCGGTTCAGGTGCTCATAAGCGGCTTCTAAAGGAAGGGAAATGGCTCAGTTCGACAATAGATATGCGCAGGCCACCGCCGCCGCCCGTGCGGGCGTAGCGGTAGACGAGGGCCTCCGCGCATACATGCTCTCCGTCTACAACTACATGGCGGCGGGTGTCGCGCTTACCGGCGTGGTCGCTTACTTGCTGTACAGTGCCGCTGTGACCGGTGATCCGGCGTCCGGGGTGGCGCGGCTCGGCAATGGCACGATGCTGACGGATTTCGGCTACCTGCTGTATGTCAGCCCGCTGCGCTGGGTGCTGATGCTGGCTCCGCTGGCCTTCGTATTCTTCCTATCCTTCCGCGTATATCAGATGAGCGTCAGCGCGGCCCAGTTGTCCTTCTGGCTGTTCGCTGCAGTCATGGGCGCCTCGCTGTCGACGATCTTCCTGGTCTTTACCGGGGCCTCGATCGCTCGCGTATTCTTCATCACTGCGGCGACCTTCGCGAGCCTCAGCCTGTGGGGTTACACGACGCGTAAGGATCTGACTGGCTGGGGAACGTTCCTGTTTATGGGCCTGATCGGCATCATCGTTGCCGCTCTGGTCAACCTGTTCCTCGCCTCCAGCGCGCTGCAGTTCGCTATCTCGGTGATCGGCGTCCTGGTCTTCGCTGGTCTGACCGCCTACGACACCCAGCGGATCAAGGATGGCTACTACGCTGTCGTCGGCAATGCCGAGCTTGCTGCGAAGTCGGCCATCATGGGCGCGTTGAGCTTGTACCTTGACTTCATCAACCTGTTCACCTCGCTGCTCCAACTGTTTGGTGACCGCGAGTAAGCATTCGATGGAGTGAGAAGAGCACATGGGCCCCGCCTCAAAACGGGGCCCATTTTCTTTTGAGATATTGAGGGCCCAAGTTTAATCTTGTTGATCGTGGCGGCCAGGGTGTGATCAATTGGTGAGGGGGCGCCGATGGCTACAGATCTCCGTATTCGTCCGGCAACGCCAGAGGACATCCCAGCCATCACGGAAATCTATCGACCGGCTGTTCTGACAGGCACGGCGAGCTTCGAACTCGAGCCCCCTTCCGTCGACGAGATGCGCCGTCGCTTCGAGACAATTACAAGTGGCGGTTATCCATATCTGGTCGCAGAACATGAGGGTGCGGTGATTGGCTACAGTTACGCCAGCGCCTATCGCACTCGGCCAGGCTACCGCTTCTCTGTCGAGGATTCAGTTTACGTCGTAGAGGGCCAGCAGGGCAAAGGCGTAGGCCGTGCTTTGCTCTCGCGTCTTATCGAGGAGTGCACGGCGCGTGGGTACCGCCAGATGGTCGCCATTATCGGCGACTCGGCGCAGTGGGCTTCGATTGGGCTGCACCGCAAGCTGGGGTTCACCTTCGTCGGCACGCTCCATTCTATCGGTTACAAGCACGGTCGGTGGCTCGACACCGTGATCATGCAGCGTACCCTTGGTGAGGGGGATTGTACGCCGCCGGCATAAGATGACCTGCCAAAGCAGCATCATAGAACGTACAGTTCCAACACAGATGGATAGTTCGTTTCGCTTTTAGCCATCCCCCTAAACAATCCTTAACCCTGCCGAAGAGCGCCGCTGGACCGGCACTTCAACTTGGATTGTGTACCCACAATCTTCCTCTTCGAAGCGGCTAAGCGTCAAACGCTGTTAGTCTTCACAAAACTGGAGGTTTTCATGGGCAGGCAGCTCTGGCAGCTGGCGGCCTTGCTGCGCGCAGTTCTGGGGGTGGGTGGCTTCGTCTTTCTGCTCGGCCCCCTTTGCATTCCGGCTGCCTTCGGCTCGGCCAGCTTCAGCGCTGTCGGCGCTTTCATGCTCGTGGTCCTCATGCTTGAAGCGGCACTGAGGCCCGGCGCGGGCTGGCGTCCAAACCGCCCTCTGTTTGAGCTGGCCCGCGCATCTGACGAAGCTCAGTCCCCAGCCGGTTTCACCAGTTCTTCCGGGGAAGGTGATCTGCGGTTTCGGGAGCTGCTCGATCTACAAACAAGCCTCGTTGTCTGCCGGGACGGCGACGGACGCCTGACATTCGTGAACCGAGCTTTTTGCGAAACCTTCGGCGTCGAAGCAGGTGGCGTGATCGGTACGAGCTACGCACCGGCCGTCCTGGAGGAAGAACAGACCGAAAGCTTCGATAGTGATGCGGCAGCCCCGAAGCGGCTCACTCAAAGGTTACAAACGGTCGCTGGACCGCGGTGGTTTGCGTGGGAGCAATATACGCGTCACTCCGAAAAGGCCGGGCGCGAGACCGTCTGGATCGGCACCGACATTTCGGATTCGCGCGCGTACCAGGCCATGCTCTCCAAAGCAAGGGAGCAGGCAGAGGACGCAAGCAGCAACAAGACGCGGATGTTGGTGGCAGCGGGCGAGGAGGTTGGCGCGTTTGCGGAGACAATTGTCAGCGCTCTGGAAGAGCTGGAGACGCTAGCGCACTTCCGCCATCAGAAGTCGAAGGTGCGGAAAGCCAAGGAGTCAGCGAACACGCTGACAGAGCTAGCCACTCAGCTACGCGACTTTGCCACGGTGGAAGTGGGGCGCCTTGCGGTCGTCATGGAGCCATTCAATCCCGAGGCATGTGTTCGGGAAGCCATCGCCGCTGTTGCTCAGAAGGCTCTCAGGAAGAGGGTGGAGCTGGCGCTGCTTTGCGACGAAGCTTTGCTGCGGCCGGTAGTCGGCGACGAGGCAAAGCTTCGTCAAATTTGCACGAACTTGATCGATATCGCACTGGACGCTACCGAGCATGGAAGCATTCCGCTGCGGCTCAGTCTCGTCGCGGCGCCAGGCAACTCCGATCAAGCAGCGCTCACATTTCAGGTAGAGGCGAATGGAAGCGGCTCGGTGCAGTCGGGCGTAAGGCTGACATTCGCCCGCCTGCTGGCCCGCGCAATGGGCGGCAGCGTAACCATCGAGAATGATGGTGCGCTGCAGATAACGCTGACGCTTACGCTGCCATTGGCAACGAAACCTGTCTCGGACACACCAGTCGACAGACCTTCGGCTGTGGATTCAAAAGAGGAAGCGCCGGAGAGCTTCAATATCCTTGTCGCCGAGGACAATCCGATCAACGCCATGCTCACCGACTGCATGGTTCGTCGCGCCGGATGCACAAGCATGATGGTCGAGACGGGGCGCGGTGCTGTCCAGGCCATCCGCGATAGCATCAACGGCACCGGGCCGAGGGTCGATCTTGTCCTGATGGACGTTCACATGCCGGATCTCGACGGCATGCAAGCAACGCGCGAAATTCGTGAACTTTGCAATGAAAATGCCAACAATGCCCACAAGTGCCCGCCGCTGATCGCCGTGACGGCGGATGCCTACTCAGAGGATCGGAAAGCGTGTCTCGAAGCGGGCATGAACGATTATCTGTCCAAGCCATTTAGCTGGCCGGAATTCCAGGCCATCCTCCAACGTTGGCTACGAAAATCGGACAATGATCGCGTCGCGGCGCATCAAGACGATGCAGCGTGATGTGAACTTCGCCAGCCTCCATTGCTGAATTGTCATGCTTTCCGACTAATGGTTAACTGTCGGATCAGGTGACAACGCCGTTTCGGGAGATTCGGTGAACCGCACGCGGCAATTGGGGGCTGCGAAATCCGAATGAAGCTCAGTGCGCATCGGAAGACGAAGCGCTGGTCGCGCGGCCCCAGAGCGGGCGTGTTACCCTTGGGGCTTCTCGCGCTCGGCTCTATCGCTCGGCAGCGCTTCCCTCGTTTTGCCATTGGGCCACGCCGTCGCCCGGAAAAGGTTTACGGCCGCATCGGCGATCTCGAGGTGCGGCTTGCGCGGACTTGGGCCGACGTGAAGCGCGCGCAGAAATTGCGCTACGACGTCTTTTACAACGAAATGTCGGCCAAGCCGACCTTCACGGCGCAAATCAGGGGGCGGGACGAAGATCCTTACGACGCCATTTGCGATCACTTGCTCGTCATCGACACTGCGCAGCCCTGCTCGGGCGGACGCGAATGGAGGCGGCAACAGCCGCGGGTAGTTGGTACCTACCGCATACTCTGCCAGGAGGTTGCTCAGCGGAAGCTCGGCTTTTACACGCAGGGCGAGTACGACATAGCGCCCTTGCTCGCGGCCAAGCCCAACTACCGCTTCATGGAGCTGGGCCGGAGCTGCGTTCTCAAACCGTACCGGACTAAGCGAACCGTCGAGCTGCTTTGGCATGGCCTCTGGACCTACGCGCGTGAGCACAAGATCGACGTCATGATCGGCTGCGCCAGCTTCGAGGGTACAGACCCGCAGAAGCACGCAATGGCATTATCCTTCCTCCACTACTATGCCCGCGCGCCCGAGGACTGGCGGGTGAGGGCGCACGATCACCTGTTCGTGCCGATGGATATTCTGCCCAAGGAGCAGGTGGACCCGCGGGCCGCGATGAGAGCGATGCCGCCGCTCATCAAGGGCTATTTGCGGCTGGGGGCTGTCGTTGGAGACGGAGCGGTGATCGATCACCAGTTCGGCACCACAGACGTGCTCATCGTGCTGCCGGTCGAGCGCATTGATCCGCGCTACTTCGAGCACTTCGGTGCACCGGACGAACAGGATTCCCGCCTGACGCAGCGCCGACGCGGTACGTGAACTGAATAATTCTGGCGTCTATTGCGAGGATCAACGGCGCGCCGCCCGTTAGGATGCGGAGCCAGTTTTTCGCGCTGCCTCAATGGCTGGAATAACCTGGCTCTCGAGGGCCTGAATCGAAATCGGCCCCACGTGCTTGTAGACGATGCGGCCTTTACCATCGACGACGAACGTTTCCGGCATTCCGTACACGCCCCAGTCGATGGCCACTCGGCCGTTGGTGTCCACGCCGACGGCCTTGTACGGGTTGCCGTAGTGGCCCAGGAAGCGACGAGCGGCGGAGGTCTGGTCTTTGTAGTTGATCCCATAAAGGTCGACATTGGTCCGACGGACCATCTCAACCAGCACTGGGTGTTCCTGCACGCACGGGACGCACCAGGACGCCCAGAAGTTGACTACTGACGGTTGGCCGCGTGCGAGATCGGCATTGCTGAATCCGGGCACTGGCTGGCCATCGTCGGTAAGCCCTTCCAGAGGCGCGAGAGTGAACTGGGGCACCGGCTTACCGATCAGAGCTGATGGCAGTCGCGAAGGATCGCCGGTCTGCAGGGCGTAGAAGAACATCGTCGCCAAAGCCGCGAAGATGATCAGCGGAGCGACGACCCACCCTGCGCGCCGCCGGCGGGGCTTTGCTGAAACTTGGGTTGCAGCCTGTTTTTTTTGCGGACCCTGCATCGCACTCAGCCGCTCGTTCCGTCCTGCGATGCCGAATGGGCAGCCGAGCGTCGCCGAATTCCCCGGGCTTCAAGATCTTGCAGGCGGCGACGAAGCTGACGGCCATCTGCAATGAGCCAAATGATGAGCGCGGCCAGCACGAGAGCCACGACCGCGTAGGAGGCCCAGATGAATGCCGCGTGAGGTCCAAGATCCATGACTACTCCGCAGCTCTTGCTTCAAGTCGGCTCGCGCGCTCCACCTCGGCCAGTGTCAAAGACCTGACCCGTCTCCTCAGGATTTCGTTGCGCATGGCCTTCAAGTGCATGGCAAAAAAGAGAAGGGTGAAACCCAAGGCCATGACAAGGAGCGGGATCAAGATCGACGGGTGGATCGCCGGTCCCCCCACCTTCAGCACGCTCGCGGGCTGATGCAACGTATTCCACCAATCGACGGAAAACCGAATAATCGGAAGGATGACGACACCAACAAGGCCCAGAACAGCGCAGAGCTTGCCGGCCAAGGCGGGGTCCTCCTCCAGCGCCGAGCGCAGCGCAATCAGGCCGATGTAGAGGAAGAACAGGATCAGCACTGAGGTCAGCCGCGCGTCCCAAACCCAATACGCGCCCCACATGGGCTTGCCCCAGAGCGATCCGGTGACCAGCGCCAGCAACGTGAAGGCTGCCCCGATGGGGGCGGCAGACTTGGCCGAAACGTCCGCCAGCGGATGGCGAAAGACAAGCAGGCCGAAGCTCGACACGGCGATGATCATGTATCCCATCATCGCTAGCCACGCGGCCGGCACATGGACAAACATGATCCTGACAGTCTCACCCTGCTGATAGTCAGGCGGCGCGACGAAAAAGGAGAGATAGAGCCCGTACGCGAGCGTGACGGCGGCAAGCCCCGAAAGCCAGGGCAAGATCCGCCCGGACAGTTCCATGAACCGCGTCGGGTTGGCCAACCTTTGGGTGAGCGTCTGCATGGCACAGATCTAGGCTGTCCGCTGGCCTGGCGCAAACCGCTTAGAGTCGCGGGACCATTGGCGTTGTTGGTTATCCCAACTGAGCGCGAAGGGCCGCCGCAGCCGCGATCGGCCCAATCACCAACGAAGCAATCGTGACCGCCGAGAGCAGGAGAAGGGACGCCTCCAGGCTGCCGGGCGGTGTCACGACAGCGCTTATGGCGGAGATGCCGAAGATCAACGTCGGAATGTAGAGCGGCAAGACCAGCAGCGCGATCAGCAGTCCGCCACGCCGGCTCCGTAGCGTCAGCGCAGCCCCAATGCTTCCTAGGAAGCTGATTGCCGGAGAGCCAATCAGGATGGTGCCCAGCAGAATTGGATAGGCCGCAAGCTCCAAATTGAGCAGCAGCCCGAGCAGGGGGGACAGGATTGCTAGCGGCACGCAGCTCGACAGCCAGTGGGCGAACGCCTTGGCCGCCACCACGAACTCTAACGGCACGCGACCGGTCGCCAGGATCTCCAGAACGCCTTCCTCTTTATCCGTTTCAAAGATGCGGCCGAGCGACAGCAGCGCGGCAAGGAGAAGTCCGATCCACAGCACGCCGGGTGCAATCCGCGAGAGCAGTTGCAGGTCTGGGCCCAGCCCGAGCGGCATCAGGGCGATGACGATGAGGTAGAAGCCGAGCGCCGTTCCTGTCGCGCCACCTTCGCGGGCGGCAATCAGCAGGTCGCGCTTCACGAGAGACCAGAGGGCGCTCATGCGGCCCTCGCGGCAAAACCGAGCCGCAGCTCACGCGACTGCCGAAGCCCGAGCGGCAAATGGGTTGCAGCGATGATCAGTCCGCCGGCCGCAACATGCTCATCCAACACGCTGGCGAGCACCTCAGTCGAATGGGCATCCAATGAGGAGGACGGTTCGTCGAGCAGCCAAAGCGGACGCGGCGCGAGAAGCAGTCTGGCAAGTGCAAGCCGGCGCTTCTGCCCGGCTGAAAGATACCCTGCGGGGATGGTGGCAAGTGATCCGAGGCCAAACCGCTCGAGAGCCGTCGATACGTCGGCGTCAGTGCCACCAAGGTAGCTCGCCCAGAAGCGGGCGTTCTCCTCGACGGTGAGCGTCGGGCGTAGCCCATTCAAATGCCCCAGGTAGTGAATTTGCTCCGCGGTTGCCTCATCGTCGCTCACACCCCTCAGTGTCACACGACCACCTGCGGGTGAAATGAAGCCTGCAACCGTCTTCAAGAGGGTCGTCTTGCCGGCACCGTTCGGCCCGGTGAGCAAAAGAGCTTCTCCCGCCGCGACCTCGAATGAAAGCTCAGAAATCACATGCCGGCCGCCGCGCTCAACCGTCAGGTTGCTCACGATGAGGCGAGGCCTGCTCGCGTTTTCAGTAGTGCGATCCTCTTTGTCGGTCACAGAAACCTGTCTCAGGGCTGATGGCTCGCCATCGGCGCCGGGACAACGCGTGGACTAGTTCTCGCCCGGGCGCGGATATATAAGGAGCACGCTTCTATCGACGCTAGCGCAAAAACGGGATTGTTCCCTCCGCCGGCGCTCCGGCGGCGCGGCTGTAATTGCTCGGATGGAGGACAAAACGTGACCGCGCAAGGACCGGTGTCGTTGGACAGCTTCAAAAGCCGCAAGACACTTACCGTCGACAACAAGACCTACACCTACTTCTCGCTGCCGGATGCGGAGCGGAACGGCCTTACGGGCATTTCCCGTTTGCCGTACTCGATGAAGGTGCTGCTGGAGAACCTTCTCCGCCACGAGAACGGCCGCTCGGTAACCCAGGACGATATCGCAGCCATTTCCGCGTGGCTTGAGAACCGCGGCAAGGTAGAGAAGGAGATCGGCTTCCGCCCCGCCCGCGTGCTGATGCAGGACTTCACGGGCGTGCCGGCCGTCGTGGACCTCGCGGCCATGCGCGATGGCATGCAGGCGCTGGGCGGCGATCCGCGGAAGATCAACCCGCTCGTCCCCGTCGATCTCGTCATCGACCACTCGGTGATCGTGGACGAGTTCGGCACGCCGCGCGCCTTCGCCCGCAACGTTGAATTGGAGTACCAGCGGAACCTGGAGCGCTACGAGTTCCTGAAGTGGGGGCAGGGCGCGTTCTCCAACTTCCGCGTGGTTCCGCCGGGCACCGGCATTTGCCACCAGGTTAACCTCGAGTATCTGGCGCAGACCGTTTGGACCAATGAGGTCGGCGGCGAATCCTACGCTTACCCGGACACACTCGTCGGCACGGACAGCCACACGACGATGGTCAATGGCCTCGCGGTTCTCGGCTGGGGTGTGGGTGGCATCGAGGCGGAGGCAGCGATGCTCGGTCAGCCTCTATCGATGCTCATTCCCGAGGTTGTCGGCTTCAAACTGACGGGTCGCCTGAGGGAAGGTGTCACGGCGACGGACCTTGTGCTCACCGTGACGCAGATGCTGCGTAAGCACGGCGTCGTCGGCAGGTTCGTCGAGTTCTTCGGCCCAGGCCTTGATCACATGTCCATCGCGGACCGGGCCACCATCGCCAACATGGCACCGGAGTATGGCGCGACCTGCGGCTTCTTCCCGATCGACCAGGCCACGCTGGAGTACCTGGAGCTGACAGGCCGCGACGCCCACCGGATCGCACTCGTCGAGGCCTACGCGAAGGCCCAAGGCCTGTTCCGGACGGCGGACAGCCCCGATCCGGTGTTCACGGAGACGCTGGAGCTCGACCTTGGCACTGTAGAGCCGTCCATGGCTGGTCCGAAGCGGCCGGAAGGGCGGATTGCGCTCGAGAAGGTGGCAAGCGGCTTCGCGACGGCGCTCGAGACCGAGTACCGCAAGACCAGCAACGCCAGCGCCCGGTACAAGGTGCCTGGCAAGGACTTCGACCTTGGCCACGGCGACGTCGTCATCGCAGCCATCACCAGCTGCACCAACACATCGAACCCGAGCGTGCTCATCGGTGCCGGCCTGCTCGCGCGCAATGCCGTCGAGAAGGGCCTGACCTCCAAGCCGTGGGTGAAGACCTCGCTGGCGCCTGGGTCGCAGGTTGTGGCCGCCTATCTCGAGAAGTCCGGCCTGCAGCCGTATCTCGACAAGCTCGGCTTCAATCTGGTCGGCTTCGGCTGCACCACCTGCATCGGCAACTCGGGACCGCTGGCGCCAGAGATCTCGCAGACAATCAACGAGAACGGTATCGTTGCGGCGGCTGTGCTGTCCGGTAACCGCAACTTCGAAGGTCGCGTGAGCCCCGACGTGCAGGCCAACTACCTCGCGTCGCCGCCGCTGGTCGTTGCCTACGCTCTCGCCGGCACGGTCGCCAAAGACCTGACGAAGGAGCCGCTCGGCATCGGCAAGGACGGCAACCCTGTCTACCTGCGCGACATCTGGCCGTCGAACCAGGAGATCCAGAAGTACATCGCCGAGAACATCTCGCGTGAGCTGTTCAAGCAGCGTTACGCCGACGTATTCAAGGGCGACGAGCACTGGCAGAAGATCAAGGCCACGCCCGGACTGACCTACTCCTGGAACAGCGGCTCGACCTACGTGCAGAACCCGCCCTACTTCCAGGGCATCACGAAAGAGCCGCAGCCGATCTCCGACATTGAGAATGCGCGGATCCTGGCGCTCCTCGGTGACAAGATCACTACCGACCACATCTCGCCTGCCGGCTCAATCAAAAAAGACAGCCCGGCGGGACGGTACTTGCTGGAGCGGCAGGTGCGGCCCGAGGACTTCAACCAATACGGCACGCGCCGCGGTAACCATGAGGTGATGATGCGGGGCACCTTCGCCAACATTCGCATCAAGAACCACATGGTGAAGGACGAGAACGGCAACATCCGCGAGGGAGGCTACACCGTCCATTATCCGTCGGGCGAGACGATGTTCATCTACGACGCAGCCATGCGCTACCGCGAGGAGGGCGTGCCGCTCGTCGTCTTCGCCGGTGTTGAGTACGGCAACGGCTCATCGCGCGACTGGGCTGCCAAGGGCACGAACCTGCTCGGCGTGAAGGCGGTGATCGCGCAGTCCTTTGAGCGCATCCACCGCTCGAACCTTGTCGGCATGGGCGTGTTGCCGCTCGTCTTCGAGGAGGGCTACAGCTGGCTGTCTCTCGACCTCAAGGGCAATGAGACGGTAACCATTCACGGCCTCTCCGACCTGAAGCCGCGGGCCAAGCTGACGGCAGTGATCACGAGCGCTGACGGGAAAGTGAAGGAGGTGCCGCTCCTTTGCCGTATCGACACCCTGGATGAGCTCGAGTACTACCGCCACGGCGGTATCCTCCATTACGTGCTGCGCAATCTGGCTGCAGCAGCCTGACGGAAAGCATGGGGCCGGCCACAAAGTCGGCCCCATTTTCCATTCTTACGTGAGCCGAAGTTGCTAACTCACCCATTCGTGACTGGCATTTGGAAGCGCAGGGGCAGATAAGTCTTCGCTCGGAGCAACTGAAGGGTGCGCATGATTCGCTGGCTGACAGCGTTCCTGGGAATTGTCTTGGCGTTTAGCGCCGCGGGCGTTGCGCAAGCGGCTTCACCGTCTCACGGCCAACGCACCATCAACGTCATCGAGTTGTTCACCAGCCAAGGCTGCTCCTCTTGCCCCACAGCTGATGCCTTGCTTCACGCCTACGCGCAGCAGCCGGATATCATCGCGCTTTCGTTGCCCGTGGATTACTGGGACTACCTTGGCTGGAAGGACACGCTGGCGAGTCCGAAATTTACGAGCCGCCAGCGCGCTTATGCTGAGGCTCGGGGCGATGGCCGCGTATACACCCCGCAGGTCGTCGTGAACGGCTTGGTTCATACGCTTGGCAGCCGGAAAAGCGACATCGACCGCGCGCTCGCCGAGACGGCTGAGAGGCTCAAGAACGATCGTGTGGATCTTGTCGCCACGCATAACGGCAAGACGATCTCGATTGAGGTCGGTGCCATTCCGCCGACCAGCCGCATGACGGGCGGCACAATCTGGCTGGCCGTTGTTCAGCCGAGCGTGGATGTAGAGATCAAGCGCGGCGAAAATCGCGGAAAGACGGTCAATTATGTAAACGTCGTTCGCGATCTGACAGCGGTCGGCATGTGGTCTCACAAGCCGACGAGCATCGACCTTCAGGAAGCTGCAGTCCTGCAGCAGGAAGGGCAGCGTTGCGCCGTTCTTCTGCAGGAGGGGACTGCCGGCCCGATCGTTGCCGCAGCCTGGGTCGTCGGGCCGACGAACTGATCGGCGTTCAAATCCGCCGCTCTTCCACCAACTCCAACTCTAAGCCTGGTCGAGCGCCGCCAGAATCATCCGATTCATGCGCGCGGCGAACTCTGACGGATTGGTGGGGGCTTCTCCTTCAAGAATGCGAGCTTCATCGAACAGGAGGCGCGCCCACTCCTGAGCCTCGTCCTTGCCTTTCTCCGCAATGCGACGGCCGATGGCGGCAATCAGCGGATGGGTCGGGTTGATTTCCAGCACGGGCTTGGAGTTGAAACCCTGCTGTTGCCGCTGGAGCAAGCGATCGAGCCCAAGATCCGGCCCGCCGCGCGGCGCCACAAGGCACACGGCGCTGTCCGTGAGGCGCTTCGAGGCGCGGACGTCCGTTACCAGATCTCCCAGTGCGTTGCGGAGCGCATCTACGAGGGCTTTCACATCTACCCCCTCCGGCTCCTTCTCCTGCGCCTTGCTCTCATCGAGCAGAGGAATGGCCGAGAGATCGACTTCGCCCTGGCTCAGCGAACGGAATTGCTTGCCCTCGAATTTCGGCGCAAGGGACGTCCAGAAATGGTCGATTGGATCGGTAAGCAGCAGCACCTCGATGCCACGGGCTCGCGCCGCTTCGAGCTGCGGGCTTGCAGCCAGTCGACCGATGTCTTCGCCAGCGAGGAAATAGATTTCGTTCTGGTTGGGCCGCATGTTCGCAATGTAATCGCTGAGCGACCGCCAACCTGATCCGGCGGTGCTGCGGAAGCGCGCGAGCTTCAGCAGCTGATCGCGCCGGGTGATATCCTCGTAGATCCCTTCCTTCAGAACGCTGCCAAAGGTCTCAAAGAATGAGTCGTAGCCTTTGGGGTCTTTGGTCGCAAAGGTTTCAAGCTCGCTCAAAACCCGGCTTGTGACCGCACTGCGAATTTGCGTCACCAGCGGATTCTTCTGCAGCATTTCGCGCGAGATATTGAGCGGCAGGTCCTCGCTGTCGACAACGCCGCGGACGAACCGCAGGTAAGGCGGCAAGATGCCGGCATCGTCCGTGATGTACACGCGGCGCACATAAAGCTTCACGCGGCCTTTGCGATCAGGATCGAAAAGGTCATATGGCCGGAGCTTTGGGACAAACAGCAATACCGCGTAGGACTGACGACCCTCCGCCTTGTAGTGAATCGTAAGGGTGGGCTCGTCGATCGCATTCGTGAGAGAACGATAAGTCTGCGTATAATCCTCAGGCTTAATTTCACTCTTCGGTCGATGCCAAATCGCACTGGCCGTATTGATCTGGCGCTCGGCCTGGCCCGGGATTTTCAGCTCAATCGGGAAAAGAATGTGGTCTGAGTAAATCCGAACGATTCTTTCGATTTCGTCAGCCTCGAGGAAATTCCGTGCGTCCTCTTTCAGCTTCAGCTTGACTGACGTTCCACGGGATATTCCGGTTTCCGCCTCCGCCGGCGCGACTGTAAACCCTGAAAGCCCATCCGATTTCCAAACCCAGGTCTCGGAAGAACCGGCCCTGCGACTCGTAACCTCGATTTCCGAGGCCACCATAAAGGCGGAGTAGAAGCCAACTCCGAATTGGCCGATAAGACCGTTGCCTTGGCCGGCCTCCTGAACACGATCCAGGAAGGCGCGCGTGCCAGAACGAGCGATAGTGCCGAGATTTTCGACCAGCTCCTGCCGGTCCATGCCTATGCCGTTATCAAGGACCGTCAGAGTGTCGGCTGCCTTGTCCGGAATAATGGTGATGCGCAGGCGCTCGTCACCTTCCAACAAATTCGGTTGGGAAATGGCTTCATAGCGAAGCTTGTCGCAGGCGTCCGAGGCGTTCGAGATCAGCTCGCGCAGAAAGATCTCACGATCGGAGTAGACCGCATTGACCATGAGGTGAAGAAGACGGCTCACCTCGGCCATGAACTGGTGGGTTTCTGCCTTTTTCGTTTCTGCCATGGTCTCTGTCATGGTCGCTCAAGCTATCAGGATGTGCGATCGAATGAGCGGCCGCATTGGTAAGTCGAGGCCGTGAAAAATCGCAAGAGGAGCAATTGATTTGGGTAGCGCGCCAGCCAAGGGAAAGGTCCCGGCGCCGATATTTGTGCCGCGATGCGATTAAGGCCCGGTTCTAGGTACGCAGCTCCGGGCAGCTTGGGGGCCGTGATTCCGGAGACATCCTAAGGACCGGGCCGGGGCAACGGAACGAGAAATGCTGATGATTCGCGGCAAGAGCGCGACCATCCTGCGGCACGGGTGTGGTCGGGGGGGGCGTTTGCGCAGAAAGGGCCCGGTCCACGAGGGGAGGCTCGGCAATTGGGGGGCAAATTCGTCCGAGCGAGGGATGGACCGGGCCAGGGGCAACGTTTGAACACTATACCCGGCAATGGGGCAGCGGATTGAAAGGACCGTGGCGGTTCTGTGATATTTATTTCAGTTTGTTACATATGAAGATCTTCGGCGCTCACGCTTGAAATTTGTGCAAGCCCAAGCGAGATTGAATTAAGGAAAAGGAGGCGCCATTGAGCGATTCCGAGCCAATAGTCTTTCGCCCGCGCCAGGCGGGCCGTTTCGATCCTGGCACGGTGCAGAGCCACCAAGGGGGGCCAGCTCCGGCGATAGTGTCCTTCGATCGTCGTGAGCTTGATGAGTTGCTTGCTGTTTACGGTCGCAAGGTTGCTACCGGTGAGTGGCGCGACTACGCGATCGACATGGGAAAGGAAAAGGCGGTCTTCTCAGTTTTCCGCCGGTCGAGCGAGTGCCCCCTGTATCGCATCGAGAAGAATCCCAAGCTCGCGAAAAAGCAGGGGGCCTACAGCGTCATTGCCGCCGGAGGGCTAATTCTTAAGCGTGGGCATGAGCTGCGCCGCGTTCTCCGCGTGCTGGAGGGCAAGCTGCGGCTGGTCTAGCGCAAACGAATGATCGGCCGGCGTCTCGCCTTCGGTCGGCTCGAAATGCGCGTGACCGTTCGCTTCTGCAGGTTCCGAGAGCCCAGTGTCTTGCCGCGCATTCGACTGCGATCTCTTTCCGGCGAGAAGCGGCCGGCCGATGTAGTCGTCGAGCTCACCTCTCCACCACAGCCGTATCGGCTCCACAAAGCTGATGACCCGCCGGCCCGTGGCCGGATCGAAGTAGCGGGGATGATACTTCCACAAGCGCCAGGCGGCGAGATAACGGATCCGGGTTAGGCGCGCCCAGCCAAGGATCCCACGCACAATGGGGAATCTTCTCAGCCAAGCCACGAACCTTCTGTGGTGACGTCCGAATAGCCGCCAATACCAGCTCCCGAACAGCAGATCTGCGGCCTGGATCCAGAGGCGCCGCACCACAGGGACGAGAAACGCGATCGGGAAAACGATGAGAACTGTATGCAGATAGACCTGACTGGCGATGAGGATTGCGACGACGACCAGCTTCCAGACTAGCGGCAAATCCTGCCAGTACCGGCGAATCTGCGCGATCGTCGCCTTCAGTTTCGCCCGCCAGCCGCGCGCCTTCTGAACCTTCTCGTCGCTCAACACCACGCTGCCGACGTAGCCGAGGCCGACGCCGGCGATGACGTTCGCCACGCGGGTTACGCGGCGCCAGCCCACACCTTTCGCGATGATCCCGAGCAGGCTGCCGAGAACACGAAGGAAGCTGTTGGCAAGAAAGGCGAAGGCATTCCAAAAGACGCGAACGGCGGCGGCCAGAACTTCCTGGCCCGTAATTGCGCCGAGGACGACGAAGGCAACGATGGCTATCAGCGCAAAGCTGAAGTACCAGCCAATTCCGTCAATCCGCTCAGCCGGAGCCCTCTTCTCCGACACAGCCTCCCCCTTACAGTGCGGCTCTCAACAGCACCCGGCGTGCAGGAGGGGTTTTCGCTGAAAATCCACCTCAGAGCCAGATCAGCGCACTGCCCCTGGCATTCTTACAGGACGACAACGGAGCGATTCAGTCGATCAAGACTTCGGCGAAAGCGCGACCTCGTTGAGGAATTGCGCAAGATTTTCCGTCATGTGGTGGACGTGCTCGGGCGGCTCGCGCCACTCCTTGATCTTCTGCTGGATCGGGTGGTCATAGTAGCTCGAATGCACGAGAACTGTTGTCATCCCAAGCACATGAGGTGTCTCGAGATTTTGCGGCATATCCTCGAACATGGCAGCTGTTTGTGGATCGACGCCATGTCGCCGCGTCATTCTGGTGAAAGCCTCAGGGCTGGGTTTCGGCACGTACTCGCACGCCGCGATATCGCAGATGTCCTCGAAAAGGTGCAGCACGCCGAGCTTTTCCGCCACGCGCTCCGCATGGCGGCGCGACCCGTTGGTGAAAATCAGACGTCGGCCGGGTAGCTGCTCGATGGCTTTCGCCAGCTCAGGGTGCTCCGGCACGACGGACAGGTCGATGTCGTGCACGTAATCGAGGAATGGCTGCGGATCGAGTTTGTGCACCTGCATGAGCCCGCAAAGGGTGGTTCCGTATTGGCGGTAATAGCTCTTCTGCAAGTGCCGCGCATATTCGAACGGGACGCCGAGATACTGAGCGATGAATTCGCCCATCCGGCGATCGACCTGGGCGAACAGATTGCATTCCGCCGGATAGAGCGTGTTATCCAGGTCGAAAATCCACGTCGTCGTTGAATCGAAGCCTCGCCGACGATTCTCGGCGGCCGCACGGGCCGCCGCCATTTGACCGAAGGTTTCGGGCGATGGAGCGCTCATGTTAGCGCGGGATCCTCCGATTTTCCGACGAGAGTGCCAACGCCGTGTTCTGTGAAAAGCTCGAGCAGCACGCAGTGCGGAACCCGCCCGTCAATGATGACCACAGCTTCCACACCAGCTTCAACGACCTCGATGCATCCCTCGATCTTTGGGATCATTCCGCCCGTGATCGTCCCGTTGCGGATCAGCTCACGTGCCTGGGCCACGGTGAGCTGTGGTATGAGCTTCTTGTCCTTGTCGAGCACCCCTGCCACGTCCGTCAGCAGCAGCAGACGTTTGGCTTTCATCTTTGCTGCAAGGGCGCTGGCGAACGTATCGGCGTTGATGTTGAGGGTGTGGCCGTCGCGGCTGATGCCGACCGGGGCGATCACCGGAATGAGATCCGAGTTCGAGATCACTTCCACAATATGGGGGTTGACCTCTTCCGGATCACCCACGTAGCCGATGTCGACCGCCTTCATGATGTTGGATTCGGGATCCGGCATCTCCGTGATCCGCTTGGCGATCATCAGGTTGGCGTCCTTGCCGCAGATGCCAACGGCCTTGCCGCCCTGCCGGTTGATGGCGGAAACGATCTGTTTGTTGATGGCGCCAGCCAGCACCATCTCGACGACCTCGACGGTAGGCTTGTCGGTGACGCGGAGGCCGTTCACGAATTCCGACTTGATCTGGAGCTTGTTGAGCATCGCCCCGATCTGCGGCCCACCGCCATGCACCACGATCGGGTTTATGCCGGACAGCTTGAGATAGACGATGTCCTGCGCGAAGGCGTCGGCCAGCGCCTCGTCGCCCATCGCATGCCCGCCGAATTTGATGACGACGGTCTGGTTGTCATATCGCTGCAGGTAAGGGAGCGCTTCCGCGAGGATCTGGGCCTTCTGATGAGATGAAACGCCACTCAGCGCCTGCAACTTCTGCGACCTGTCCGAATTTTCCGACATCTTGATAGTTCCTTGCCCACCCGGCGAGTGCTGTTATAGCGGCTCGGCATCGCCCCACAACGGAATTCCCTCACAATTCGGGATTATCAAGGCCCTTGATGGGGGGACGGGTGCGGCTAACGTGCAGGCGGCCGTCCGATCAGGTAATCTCGCCACGAGTCGAGCAGATTCGCTTGGCATGGATGCTGTGCGGCTCCCGGCAGGTCCGGCGGGCCGAAGGGGAGTATGAATGTCGCAATCGTTCGCCGAGGCGTTGAGCTGGGTGCCCAAATCACGCGGCCTGGCGGCAGCGCTCGCGCGTGCGCACGATTATGCGAGAAGTCGATCGCACGGCGTCGTCACGCTCGAGCACCTTTTGCTCGCCCTGACCAGCGACAGGGATGCTGGCGCAGTGCTCCAGGCCTGCGCGGTGGATCTCGATCGCCTCAATTCGGATGTTGCCTCCTTCCTTTCGGGGAATGAAGAGAGGCTGGCGGGCCAGCCCGGTGCTGAACCCACTGCATCGCCAGAGCTTGTTCGCATCATCGAGTACGCAACCGCGGCAGCACGGCAAAGCCGGCGGCGCGAGGTGAATGGCGCGATCGTCTTGGCCGCAATTGTTGGCGATGGTCAGAGCCCCGCGGCAGGGATGCTGCGGGCGCAGGGGCTGACCTTCGAGGCAGCTATCAAAGCCCTGCAGCGGGCGAACGCGGCTGCAGCAGCGGCACAGCAGGCGCCGGCTCGGCCAGCCACTCAGGCGCCGCAAAGTGCGCCTGAGCCTACTCCGCCTCCGACTGCGGCAGCTCAGGCAGGGCCGGCGAGCGTACCGCACCAACCTTCTGCCCCGTCTCCGCCCCCAACGCCTCAAGCCCCGCGGCATGCTCAGGCCGCTCCGGCGAAAGCGGCGCCCGAGCAGACGACAGAAGAAATCCTTGCTGACGCCAGAAGGCGCCTTGGGATCGGGCTCAATGGCGCCGATACCCCCAAGGCAGAAGCACCCTCGCCTGCATCGCCGGTGCGCGAAGCGTCAGCCATGCCTCAGCCGGGCCCTGCTTCCGACAGGCACGCGGACGTGTCGCGTCCGCAACAGGACCGCCCGGCTACGGACGCGCGTAGTGGTTTCGCTCCGGTTGGACGCGGGGTAGGGGATCGACCGCCTCCGCCCGGAGGCCACGAAGCGACGGTGGCCAAGTATCCGCCGTCAGACCGAGCTACACCGCCGCCTCCTCCAGAGTGGCATCATCCGACTCCCGACCCGTTAGCTGCGGAGGTCGCTATTCGACCGAAAACGGCGGCAGCTCAAAGTGCGCCGCAGGCTGGCGGCTATCATCTCCCGCAACAACCTCGCCCGGATCAGGGGGCGCGTCCGTCGCAAGCGGCTCCGCCGCGTTTGCATCCGCACCCGGCGCCAAATCGGCCGCCGATTGGTCATACGCAGCCTCCGCCTCCCCCAGGCACACCGCCCAGATACGACGACGCTCAGCGGCCGCCGCAGTCGCCTCGGGCGGAGCCGCCTCCCATGCCTGGCCCGGCTCCTCAGAAGACGGCCCGGGGAGAGCCGTCCGCCGGACCGCAGCAGCGCGCATCGGCTGAGGTCAGGCGCAAAGGCGTTGGGGGCGAGGGGACGGCTGAGTACTTCTCACTCGGCCAGCTCGGTGAATTTCTCCCGCGCCGGATGATGGCGGGCGTGACAGAGCTGATTGAGGTCCATATTCCGCGCGCGGAAATCATCGCATTCGCAGAGAATCTGCAAGGTTCGGGCGTCGCCTATCGGCACGACAAGATCGTGAGCAAGGCGATGTCGGTGCGTTTGCGTGCGCCGGATGGAGGGTTCTGGATCGAGTCTGCGTCGCCCGAGACGCAGTGGATCGAGAACTCGCTGGGGTTGCTGTCGGACGATTATGCCTCCTGGCGCTGGGCCGTGACGCCGCGGCAGCGGGGTAAGGCGCGGCTACAACTCATTATTTCGGCACGAACGGTCGGATCCGACGGTGTCGCGGCGGAAACAGCCCTTCCGGACCAGTTTGTCGAGGTGAAGATCCGCACGAACTATCAACGCCTGGCTATGCAATGGGCCGGTTGGCTCGCGGCGGCTTTGGTCGGCGGAATTTTGGCGACGTTCGGCGGAGGGTTGTTGGAGATCGTCGGCGCGGTGCTTAGCCCGTTGGGTATCTTCTAGCGCCGCGCATTCCTTCAATCTCAAACGCTGACTTGGCAGAGCTCGGCGATAGTCGCTCGAAGGACGTCGATGCCTTGACCTTTCTCGGCCGAGGTCACGAGGATTTCCGGATAGGCGGCCGGGTGAGAGGCAATCGTTTCGTAAGTCGCTGTGATTACGCTGCGTAGCTGGCGGAGATTGGGCTTGTCCGCCTTCGTGAGCACGATCTGATAGGAGACTGCCGCCTCGTCGAGCATCTCCATGATTTCCCGGTCATTGGATTTGATCCCGTGACGGGAGTCGATCAGCAGAAACACCCGCTTCAGCGTGGGGCGGCCACGCAGATAGTTTCGGACGAGCTCTGTCCACGCCTTTACCTTCTCCTTCGGAGCCTGGGCGAACCCGTAGCCCGGCATGTCGACGAGATAGAGAGCGACGTTGGCCGTCGCGAAGAAGTTCAATTCCTGAGTGCGGCCTGGCGTGTTCGAGGTCCGCGCCAATCCATTCTGACCAACAAGTGCGTTGATGAGGCTCGACTTGCCGACGTTCGAACGACCGGCGAAGGCAATCTCCGGCCGATCCGCATCGGGAAGAAGATCAAGGCTCGGCACTCCTTTGACGAACTCCCAGGGGCGGCCGAACAGCTTCACGCCGACTTCAAGCCACGCCGGATCGGGTGCTGCCGGAGAGAGCAGATCGCCAGCTGTCTTGTCGGAAGATGCCATAGCTCCAGCACTCCTCCGCGAGGCGCGGCGCTGATCTCTAGAGAATTACTTTGCCTTCCGAGATACGAGCCGCAGGATCGGCGCGAAGTTCCGCTTCAAGTTGGCCCCGATCGGCACTTCCACGCCCTGGCGCTTCATGATGAGCCACTGCTGAGCGAGCGACAGAACGTTGTTCCAGGCCCAGTAAATCACCAGACCTGCCGGGAAGGCGGCCAGCAGGAATGTGAACAGCACCGGCATCCAATTGAAGATCTTTTGCTGCATCGGATCCGGCTGCTGCGGGTTTAGCTGCATTTGCAGCCACATCGTGATGCCCATGATGATGGGCCAAGCGCCGATGTGCAGAAACTCAGGCACCGAGAATGGCAGCAGGCCGAACAGGTTGAAGATCGACGTCGGATCGGGGGCCGACAGGTCCTTGATCCAGCCGAAGAACGGCGCATGGCGCATGTCGATGCTGACGAACAGCACCTTGTACAGCGCAAAGAACACCGGGATCTGGATCAGGATCGGCAAGCAGCCGGCCAGCGGATTGATCTTCTCCTTCTGGTAAAGCGCCATCAGCTCCTGCTGCTGACGCATCCGGTCATCCTTGTAGCGATCGCGGATGCGCTCCATCTCCGGCTGCAGCTTCTTCATCTTCGCCATCGACTCGTAGGACTTGTTGGCGAGCGGGAAGAAGAGCGCCTTGACGACCACGGTCACGGCAAGAATGGCCAAACCGAAGTTGCCGAGCAGGCCGTAGAACCAGTTGATCAGGTAGTAGAGCGGCTTGGTGATGAAGTAGAACCAGCCCCAGTCGATCAGCAGGTCGAACTGCTTGATGCCGTACGTGTCGGCATAGCTCTGCACCGTGCCGACCTCGCGTGCGCCAGCGAAAAGCATGCCCTCAGTTTGCGACTGGCCGCCTGCCGGGATTACTGTCGCTGGGAGCAGATAGTCCGTCTGGTAAGACTCTGGCTGCCCGCCATTCGCAGGCAGGCCCATCATCCGGGCATTGTAGGCGACCTTCTGGTTCGGGATCAGGGTCGCTGCCCAATACTTGTCGGTGATGCCGAGCCAGCCACCTACGGCGTTGTTGACCGTCGCGCCGCCGCCCTGCTTCAGCGCATCGGAGTACGTGATTTCCTCAAGGCCGTTCTCGCCGAGCACGCCGATGAGGCCCTCGTGCAGGATGTAGAAGCCTTGCACGTGAGGGGTGCCTTCACGATGAAGGCGCGCATAGGGATAAAGCGTAACGTCGGCACCCGACTTGTTCTCGACCAAGTCGACGACCTTGAACATGTAGTTGTCATCGATCGAGATCGTGCGGCGGAAGGTCAGGCCCTGTCCATTGTCCCAGACGAGTGTGACCGGGGTGCTCGGGGTCAGCGTGGTCCCGCTCTCAACCTGCCAAACTGTATCCTTGCCAGGCAGAGCCACCGAGGAACCGCTGGGTGCGACCCAGCCATACTCGGCAAAATAAGCCTTCGGCCCCTCGGCAGGTGAAAGCAGAATGATGTTCGGGCTGTTGGGGTCTACCGTCTCGCGGTAGCGCTTGAGAACAAGGTCGTCGATGCGGCCGCCTTTGAGCGCGATGGACCCGCGCACTGACGGCGTATCAATGGTGACGCGTGGCGAGAGAGCGAGGGCCGCCTCGCGTGTCGGTGCAACCCCCGGCGTCGCGGACGAGGCCATGCCCGGCGCCTCAGGCGCGGCTCCCGGCGTGGGGACGGTCTCGGTCGGCGCTGGGCTTTCCGCCTGCTGCGGCTGTGGCATAGGCGGGCCGAACAACAGCTGCCAGCCCAACAGAACCACGATCGAGAGGACGATCGCGATCAGAAGGTTTTTCTGGTTGTCAGGTTGTTGGGTCTGCATAAGCGCCTCGAGTAGGCCGGTTCACGACACAGGGGCTGATTGCGTGCGGCCTATGTGCCGTTTTTTTCCGCCTGGGGGAAGTGGCAGCGGGTCGCGTCTCAAGTCTTTTCGGGCCGACGCTTTCTGCTTTGCACCGCTCGGTCGATCCGGGCGAAGGCCTGCGCGAGATCGGCCTTCAAGTCCGAGTATGGGCGGTCTACCGCTTCCGGCCGGGCGATAATCACGTAGTCGACCCCAGGCCGGGCCGCGTCCAGAAGCTCGGTCGTTGCCGCTTTCAGGCGCCGCCTCGTGCGGTTGCGGACAACCGCTTTCCCGATCTTCTTGCTTACTGTGTAGCCGAACCGCGGCCCACCACCGGCGTCCCCGTCTGCCGGATCGCGCGGTTTCGCTTCGACGACAAGCGATGGCGTGCTCCATCTGAGCCCGCCTCTGACTCGGAGGAATTCCGCCCTGCGCTTTAGTGTCTTGAGCCCCACGGCGTTCCAATTGTCGATGCGGGGCTAGCCGCGCGCAACCGCCTCCGGCGGCTGCCATCAGGCAGAAAGGCGCTTGCGGCCCTTGGCCCGCCGGCGGGCGAGAACCTTGACGCCTCCGGGCGTCATCATGCGCTTACGGAAGCCATGGCGGCGTTTGCGGACGAGGCGGCTCGGTTGATAAGTGCGCTTCACGTTCTCTCTCCGTATTGGCAGTCGATCACGGGGCTGGCCGAGCGGAGAGGGCCCGTATGGCTCACCTCGTGCACGTCACCCGAGCGGTCACGATCACCTGCCCTCGTGATCCCAGAATTGACCGGCGTGCTTATAGGGGTCCGATCGCTTCAAGTCAATTGTGGGCTGAAGACTGGGACGCGAAGCTCACCGTCCTACCTACCGAAATAATTCACAAGATACCGATCTCGCGCAGACTTGTTCGGTGGCCTTGGTGCAACTTTAACAAGCGGTGACTATAGTCTCGGCAACCGCAGCTCAAGAAGGCACGTCCGACCAGGTCGATTGGGTAAAGCTGCGGAGATCCCCGGCGATATAAATGCGGCACCAAGAAATCGAGCACACGAAGTCGAGCCTTAGGCGATGGCTGCCGCTCCTGGTGCTCGTCGCCGGCATGGCGTTGGCATATGGGATGGGGTGGCACGGGCTGCTCTCCCTGAAAACGATCGGCCTCAACTTTGAAGCGTTGAAAAGCTTTATCGATCGCCACCTGCTCGCGGCGCTGCTTCTTTACATGCTCATCTATTTCGTCGTCGTGGCGCTTTCCTTGCCCGGCGGTTTGGTGATGACGCTTTCGGGCGGCCTTCTGTTCGGCTGGCCACTCGCATTTCCGGCGACGGTCATTGCAGCCACCGCAGGTGCAAGCGTCGTTTTCCTCATCGCGAAAACGTCGTTTGGGGAGTCTCTAGCAGCGCGCGCCACGCCTTGGCTTGAGAAGATGCGCCACGGCTTCCAGCGAAATGCTCTTAACTATCTTCTCTTCTTAAGGCTCGTTCCCATATTTCCTTTCTTTGTGGTGAACCTGGTCCCAGCTCTGCTTGGCGTTCCTTTCAGGACCTACGTCATTGCAACGTTCCTCGGCATCATGCCCGGCACATTGGCATTTGTCGTAACCGGGTCAGGACTAAGCAGCGTCATTGAAGCCCACAATCGGCTTTATTCAGCGTGCCTGGAGCGCGCCCCTGCAAATTCCGAGACGAGCTGTCCATATAACGTTGATGCCGGAGCGTTTGTTACGCCTGAACTCCTCGCCGCGTTCTTTCTTCTGGGAGTTGTGGCGCTGATTCCGGTTGCGGTCAGACATTGGAGTAAGCGGAATGCTGAAACGTAATACTGGCCAGGACGCGCAGCTCCCATCGGTTTCCAGCAAGCCAGACGTCATCACCACAGACATTTGTATTATTGGCGCAGGAGCAGGTGGGCTTTCGGTGGCTGCGGCGGCTGCGGCCTTTGGCCGAAGCGTGGTGCTTGTCGAGAAACATAGAATGGGCGGCGACTGCCTGAACTACGGATGCGTGCCGTCCAAGGCGCTCATCGCCGCAGCAAAACGCGCGCGCGACATGCGGACGAGTGGCGCATTCGGAATTAAGCCCGTAACGCCCGAAGTGAATTGGGAAGGGGTGAGAGCGCACATCCGGGACGTGATAGCGCAAATCGCGCCCAATGATTCCATCGGGCGATTCACGGGATTGGGCGTGCGGGTCATCCAGGCCGCTGGTCGGTTCGTCGACAAGTATACGCTGCAAGCCGGCGAGCATCTTATCCGGGCGCGCCGGTTTGTGATTGCCACGGGGTCATCGCCCGTCCTGCCGGATATTCCAGGGCTCGAAGATGTCCCGTGCTTCACAAACGAAACGATTTTTGACAATGCCGCGCCCATCCCGCATCTGATTATCCTTGGCGCCGGCTCGATTGGGCTGGAGTTGGCTCAAGTGTTCGCACGCCTTGGCAGTCTCGTTACTGTGCTGGATGCTGCGGTCGCGCTCGCCAGGGAAGACCCGGAATTCGCTTGTCACGTACTTAAGGCTTTACGGGACGAAGCTATCGACATTCGGGAAAACGTTACAGTCGAGCGAATTGAGGGCCGCGAGGGCGAGATCCGTGTAACGGCGAAGGGGCCCGGCGAGACGGTTCAAGTCATCGAGGGTACGCACCTTCTCGTCGCAACGGGTCGCAAACCGAATGTTTCTGGCCTCAATCTGGAAGCGGCGAAAATCAGGTACGACAAACACTCCGGGATCAAAGTCAACAAGGGCCTCGTCACGACGAACCGGAGAGTGTTCGCGATTGGGGATTGTGCTGGTGGGCCGCAGTTCACGCACGTCGCCAATCATCATGCCGAGGTGGTGATAAAACGAGCGCTGTTCCACCTCCCGGCCAAAGCAAAAGAATCTATGTTGCCGCGTGTCACGTTTACAGATCCGGAGCTTGCCTACGTCGGCCTTTCCGAGGAGGAGGCGCGCACGGCCTACAAAGAAATTCGGGTTCTCCGCTGGCCATTTTTTGAGAACGACAGAGCCCATACCGAACGGGCGACGAGGGGGCTCGTCAAAGTCGTGCTCGACAAGCGCGGCCGCATCCTGGGTGCCGGCATCGTCGGCAAGAATGCAGGAGAACTCATTCAGGTGTGGTCGCTCGCGCTTTCCAAAAAGCTCAATATTAGAGATATGATGGGTTGGGTTTCGCCCTACCCGACTTTTTCAGAGATCAACAAGCGGGTCGCCTTTCGCTATTATGCGGCAGCTGCCAGCAACCCTTTCCTGCGGAAAGTGGTCTCGTTGCTGGCTAAGCTTGGGTAAGGTTCTACCGGCTCGAGGCGTGAGTGCCGCAAGATTCGGCTTCCGTTGAGACAAGCAGCCGGCAAAACGAGATCAAGCCGGCTGGTGACGCTGCTCCGACGCCCCGCTCGTCGGAGATGCTGCTGCACGGCCTGCCGTCAAAACTGCTGTATCTGACGGCGCTGTTCATCATGCTGGCCGAGATTCTTATCTTTGTGCCCTCGGTTGCCAACTTTCGTATTACGTGGCTGACGGACCGCCTGACGGCTGCGCGCCTTGCTTCTCTCGCCGCTGACGCCGCGCCAGGCGGCATAATTCCGGAAAGTGTGCGCAGTGAGTTGTTGAGCACGGCACAACTGCGCTCTGTCGCCGTCAAGACGAGCGGCATGCGAAAACTGGTTCTGCCGCCGGAAGAGCCGTTCGTCGTCGATGCGCAATTTGATTTGCGGGAAGATCTCGACGCGACCTTTTCCGAGTGGCTGGCAAACCGCTTTGGGCTCGTGGCCGATGCCATCGGCGTATTTTTTGCCCCCGAGGGGCGAATGATCCTTGTCCGGGGCCATCCGGATCCGGGCTTTCGGTCACCGCTTGCTCAGGAGGATTTCGTCGAAATCGTCCTGCCCGAGGCGACGCTCAAGGCGGCGATGGTGCGCTATGGACTGAACGTCCTTGGGCTGTCCATCATCATCTCCATTATAGCCGCGGCCCTTGTCTATATCACGCTCATCATGATGTTCGTGCGGCCGATGATGCGGCTGACCCGTAATATGCTGTCGTTTAGCGAAGATCCGGAGGATGCGAGCCGTATCATTGTTCCGTCAGACAGACGCGATGAGATCGGAATTGCGGAACGCGAGCTCGCCCGTATGCAGCGGCAGCTCTCACAAACGCTTCAGCAGAAGAGTCGGTTGGCTCAGCTCGGCCTGGCTGTCAGCAAGATCAATCACGATCTGCGCAACATGCTGGCCAGCGCGCAGATCATTTCGGATCGCTTGGCGGCCGTTCCCGATCCCACCGTCCAGCGCTTTGCACCGAAGCTGATTGCCTCGCTCGATCGCGCCATCAACTTCTGCAACGACACGCTACGTTATGGACGCGCCGAAGAAGCGGCGCCAAGGCGCGAGCTCATTGCGCTTCGCGAACTCGTCGAAGAAGTCGGCGAAGGGCTTGGACTGCCGCGCGAAGGCATAGATTGGCGCGTTCTTATCGAGCCTAAGTTGCGCGTGGATGCTGATCCGGATCATCTCTTCCGCATTCTCAACAACATCTGTCGCAACGCGGCCCAGGCCATCGAAAGCCAACAGCCACCCGCTTCAGGCGAGATCGTCGTGGAGGCGCGACGCGAAGGCTTACGGACGATTATCGAGGTGCGCGACAATGGGCCCGGCGTCTCCGCGCAAGCGCGGGCGCGGCTTTTCCAGGCCTTTGCTGGGTCATCGCGAAATGGCGGGACAGGCCTCGGCCTCGCCATCGCAGCTGAATTGGTGCGTGCGCACGGTGGCACGATCCAGTTGCTCGAAGTGCCGAAAGGAGCTGCATTCCGCATCGAAATTCCGGACCGCAGTAGAGCGAAATACAGTTGACCAGCGGATTGTGTTTCGCCTATTTCGCCGGCACTCAATCATCAGCGCGCGATAGGATGCTTGCTCACAAGGAGATGTGGTGTACACGTTGTATCTGGGTGAGCAAGGTTCGCGGTGCTGAGTTGGCGTGGAGCAAGAATGCGCGGCGAAGAGATTTGTTGGGCGGACGCCGGAGAGATTGTCGAAGCGGTGCGTGGTGGGAAACTGACGGCTACTGAGGTCGTCACCGCTATTCTCGAACGCATCGAGAAATATGACGGCGTGCTTAGTGCTTTCGTCACCGTTTGCGCAGATGAAGCGTTGGCAGCTGCGCGCGCTGCGGATTCGCGCCGCCCGAAAGGAGAGGTGCTGGGCCCTCTCGACGGCGTTCCTGTCTCCATAAAGGACATCATTTTCACTAAAGGGGTGCGGACGACCGCCGGCTCCAAGCTACAGGCAGACTATGTGCCGGATGTCGATGCGCTCGTTGTTGAGCGCCTCAAAGCCGCCGGCGCCATCGTTATCGGCAAAACGACAACGCCGGAGTACTGCCACAAAACCGTAACGACCTCTCCTCTCACCGGGGAAACACGCAATCCCTGGGATCTTGATCGAACGCCTGGCGGGTCTTCGGGTGGAAGCGCTGTTGCGCTCGCTGCCGGAATGGGACCGATCAGCATTGGAACGGACGGCGGCGGGTCCATTAGGTTGCCCGCAGCTTTGTGTGGAATTGTGGGTTTCAAACCCACAGCGGGAGTGGTGCCCCAATGGCCGACAATTCCTGGCTGGGATTTGCTTGGCCATACGGGACCAATGGCGCGGTCCGTTTCTGATATTCGGCTCGTAATGAATTGCATTTCAGGGCCGGATACCCGGGATCCAGACTCTCTTATCCGGCCGCATGATGAGACGGACAAGCTTCGCGTCGCCTGGACACGCTCGCTTGATCAGCTCGAGCCTGAGACGGACGTGGCAGAAGCCTTGGAAGAAGTCGTGGCTGCGGCAAGAGACTGCGTGGGGCACGTGGACGAGGTTCGCCTGAATTGGAGTGACCCCGACCAGCAATTCCGCGTCATCGTTCTCTCCGACCTCCACTCCGCTTTTGGCCATAGGCTGGAAACGGAGGATCGGGAGATCATGGATCCCACCTTGATTCAAATGTTGGAATTCGCGCGCTCCTTGAGTGGGAGCGACTTGGCTCGGGCGCTCCGCTGGCGGCGGTCGTTTTCGGCCCGAATTCTGACCTGGTTCCGCGACTTTGACATTCTCATTGTGCCGACGGCTCCTGTTAGCGCTTTTCCACTGGGTATGATTGGGCCGCGGGTAATTGCCGGAAAGAAGACGTCGCCGCACGCCTGGTTTGGCTGGACGTGGCCTTTCAACGCGACGGGCCAGCCAGCGCTTTCTCTGCCTTTTATCCGCGACAATCGTTTGCCGGTCGGTGTTCAGATCGTTGGCAGGCCGTGGGCAGATTCGATCGTAATCGCCTTCGCCGAAAAGCTCGAAAAGCGACTGCGCTCCAACCGTCGCCCTGAACTAGGGGCCCTAGCCTCTTAGTGGGAAACGAATCAGAAGTACTGATTCTCGAGTATCGGGGGGCAATTCGATTGACCGAAACCGACGAAAGTCGGGTTTCAACTTGCCAAAATGGGGAAACTCAAGGTCTAGGAAAGCCTAAAACCAGCTTATTTTGTTGCAATCGCGGCACACTTAAATATTTAGTTTATGTTTAGAGGCATCAATTAGGTTCGCAAATGAGGAAAACTCAGTTAAGTGCCCAATTTCATAGAGTTTTGAGAAATTGCCTGGAGCCCGGCCAGGTCAATTAGACGGATATTGAGAGAGGAACAGTCATGAAGGAAAGCCAACTTCAGAAGATGAGCTACAAGGAGCTTCTGCAGCTTCAGAAGCGCGTAGCTGAGGCTATCGAGAAGAAAAGGGTTGCAGAACGCGCGGCCTTGAAGCAGAAGCTGCAGTCGATGGCCGAGCAGGCGGGATTCCGTATCGACGATCTGTTCGGTCAATCTCGTGAGAGGACACCCCGGTCCTCGATCACCGTGAAATATCGCCACCCGACGAACAGCTCGTTGATCTGGTCCGGCCGCGGCCGTAGGCCGAAGTGGCTGGTAGCAGCGGGTGGTGATCTTGAGCGTTTCCGTGTTGCCTGAGTTCGAGATCTAGCTAGCCAATAGTTCGTAAGGAGAACTCAAACCAATGAAAGCCCCAGCCGCTAAGAAATCAACGAAAGCCGCGGCCGCCTCTAAGACCGCCGCGGCGGCGAAGACGGCTGCGAAGCCGGTAACGGTCACGCTGAACCAGATGGCCAAGGCGCTGTCTGAATCGCACGAGATGCCGCGTAAGCAGACGACGGCGCTTCTGAACGAGCTGACCTCGATGATTCAGAAGCACCTCAAGAAGGGCGCCCGTGTCCGCATCGGCGGCATCGGCGTGCTACAGGTTCGCAAGCGCCCGGCTCGTATGGGCCGCAACCCGGCCACTGGCGAGCCGATCAAGATCAAGGCGAGCAAGAAGATCGCGTTCCGTCCGGCCAAGGAGCTCAAGGAGCTTCTCTGATTTAGGTGGGTACGCTTGAATGCAAAATACGCTCCGGGAAAGCCCATCCCGGAGCGCATTTGTTTATTTGTGGAGCCCATACCATCTGAAAGGATTCTTGTAGCGGGAATGGTATCGGGCATCGACGCATTTCGTACCGTCCCAATAGCGGAACGTTCCGCAAGTGCCCGCAGGGTCAATTATGGGGCCGATGGCTTCGACCGGCGGGTATCCATTAACGGGTCCATAGGCTGGCGCGCGGTAATAATAATTAGGCTGATGTTTGTAGTACTCGGCTGCGGCGCGGGACTGTGCGGCACGACCCGCGTCATAGATGATGCGTTTGTCGGGCGTGAAAATCGCGTCGTAAGCAACCTCGCGCTGACGCCATAAAGAAGGCGGACGCGGAACGAAGGCCGGCCCGTAACCGTAAGCCGGCAGCCCTCTGTAGCGCACGGTGACGTCGACGACAGCCTCGTTTCCTGGTGCGTCGACGAGCTCAGGTGGAGCGCCGCAAGGCTTCGCATGTCTCGAATAACAGTCAGCGGAAAGGGGGGACGCAGAGAACAGCGTGATGAGGGCTGCTCCGATCACGGTGGAACGCAGTCTGGGCATGGGACCTCCATCCAAAGTCCCCCCGGCCCTCAAACGCGCGCCCTAAACTCTGGTTCCGGAAAAAGGGACGAGAAAGGAGTTTTCCTTTCTCGTCGGACCGCTGATGAACTTTAGCTAACAGTTTCCGTTTCGAGCCCGTAAACCGTTTTCGCAGTTTCCGGAGTAATCCGCTCATCCTGCAGGTCGCGCAGCACGGCTTCGCGGTCTCGCTCCTTCGGCGAGCCCATGCCGCCGCCGCCAGGCGTCATAATGACAAGACGCTCTCCCGGCGGAACGAGCTGCACGCCTTTACCCTTAAGCTTTTTTCCTGAGGCAAGGGCGACGACGCCATTCGCGCCATTCTGTCCTCCCGCGCATCCGCGGGCGGGATACTCAACGCGGTCAAAGCCGGCCAGAAGCTCGAACGGCTCCCCGATATTGCTTTCGATTTCGATGATCTGTCCCAGGCCGCCGCGCGTGCGTCCCGCACCGCCAGAATCCGGCCGCAGCTCCTTCCGCCAGAAAATAAGCGGCGTGATCTGCTCGGCAATTTCGATGGGCGTTCCCTTCACGCCCGACGGATAAGCCGTTGCGGAAAGGCCGTCGGATTGCGGCCGCGCACCCGTGCCGCCATTCGACGTTACGGTCATCATGAACCCGTAATTGCCGCCTTCCCCGCCTTTCACAGAGCCGCGAACGTTGAGGTTCCAGAGGCAGGACGCGCCTTCCGCCGGAACGCGGTCAGGAATAGCCTGCCGCAGGCAGCCGAAAATGACGTCCGGCAGCATCTGGCCGATGACGTGGCGCAACAGCACTGGCGCGGGTTTCTGCGCGTTGAGGATTGAATTTTCCGGCGCCGAAACCGTAAGCGGCTCAAGCGATCCGGCGTTGTTCGGCACCGTCGCTGCGACGACACAGCCCAAGCCGAACGCGGTGTAAGCCGTCGTGTAGGCGAGGGGCACGTTGATGCCGCGGCGTACAGTCCCGCTGGTACCGGTGTAGTCAACGTGGATGCCGTTCTCGCTGATGGTGGTCGTAGCAGAAAGAACGATCGGCTCATCATAACCGTCCGTCACCATCGTGTTGGACCAAGAGCCCTTTGGCAGCTTGGCGATTTCGGCCAGGACGGCTTCCCGGGAACGGTTGATGATGTGGTCGGCGAGCTGGTCGAGGTCATCGAGATCGAACTCTTTCATCATCTCGATGAGCCGCTGACAGCCGATGTCGTTGCATGCGGCCAGCGAATAGACGTCGCCGACCGTATCGATGGGAAGCCGAGTGTTGGCCCGGATCATCGCCATCAGCGTTTCATTGACCTTGCCCTGATCGAGCAGCTTCAGGAAGGGAATATAAATCCCCTCCATGAAGACGTCGGTGGCATCCGGTCCGAAACCAATGCCGCCAATATCCGTGAGGTGGCTGGTGCACGAAAAGAGGCCGACCAATTTCCCTTTATAGAAACAGGGAGTCGTCACCACGAAGTCGTTAAGGTGGCCCGTGCCCAACCACGGATCATTGGTGATGTACGCATCTCCGGGCTTCATGTTTTCGAGCCCGAAGTGATCGATGAAATGTTTGACCGACAGGGCCATGGAGTTCACGTGCCCGGGCGTGCCCGTCACAGCCTGGGCCAGCATGCGGCCTTGCCGATCGAATACGCCGGCTGACAAGTCGCCAGCTTCGCGCACCATCGATGAGAACGCGGTTCTGAGAAGTGTCTGCGCCTGCTCCTCGACAACCGAGATCAGGCGGTTCCACATGATCTGCAACTCTATGTCGTTGGCCATTTTCTCCGTCATGGCCGGCCCTCCGAATTCTTCGCCGTGAGCACCAATGCCTTGCCTGCATCAACGGTGGCATCGAAGCTCGTGGAAACGTAAGTGGATGTTCCGTCCTCCACGATGATCGCGGGGCCTGAAATTTGCGTTCCGGGCTCCAGGCTATCGCGCTCGTAAGTGGGAACTTCGATGGCTTTTCCGAGAAGAGCGTCGAAGACGGTTCTTTTCCCGGACGGTGCCGGAGCCGGTTTCGCGGACACCGGACCGAGCTTCTCCGGCCGCCGTTCGCGCGTGGACACAAGGACCACCCAGCTCATGATTTCGATGGCCGCGCCGGGAATATGCCGCGCAAAAAGCCGATCGTATTCCGCCTCGAAAGCCTGGCGAATGGCGATCGTATCTTCCTCCGTCAGCGGGCGGTTGGGGAGTTCGATCGGAATTTCGTGTCCCTGGCCCGCGTAGCGCATGAAGGCGCGCCGTTCCTCGCGTAGCGGCTGATCTTCCGCCGCTTCTTTTGCCAGCGCCGTCGCCTCCTGGCTCATAGCCTCGAGGAGGGTGTTAGCTGTAGCCGCATCGAAGCGATCAAGCCGCATGTAAAGCGAGCGCACGAGTTCGAACGCCGCCGGTGCGTCGAGGAAGCCGATCGCAGAGCCGACGCCCGCACCAGCCGGAATAATCACGCGCTTGATGCTGAGTTTCTCTGCCACGCGGGAGGCATGTAGCGGGGCCGCGCCACCGAAGGCCACAATGGTCCGTGCGCGGACTTCGGCTCCGCGCTCGACAGCATGGACGCGCGCCGCATTGGACATGTTTTCGTCGACGATTTCCGCCACGCCGTAAGCTGCGGCTTGCGTATCAAGGCCGAGCGGCTTGCCAACCTTTTCGTCGAGAGCAGCGCGAGCTTTATCGACGTCGACCTTGATCTTGCCGCCAGCGAAACGTGCCGGATCGATCTTGCCCAGCGTGACATCGGCGTCGGTGACCGTCGGCTCGGTGCCGCCGCGGCCATAACAGGCCGGTCCGGGTTCGGAGCTTGCGCTTTCCGGACCAACGTGAATGCGTTTCAACGCGTCGACACGCGCAATAGAGCCGCCACCCGCACCGATTTCGACCATTTCGATGACCGGGATGCGCAACGGGAAACCGCTACCCTTCTTGAAGCGCGACGAACGGTCGACCTCGAAAACGCGCGCCTTGAACGGCTGGCCATTGTCGATGAGGCAGACCTTGGCCGTGGTGCCGCCCATGTCGAACGACAGGATTTGATCCTCGCCGCGCTCCGCTGCAATACGCGCGGCAAGAATGGCGCCACCAGCAGGGCCGGACTCGATGAGACGCACAGGGAAACTCACCGCCGTCCTGAGGCTGGCAAGGCTTCCGCCAGAGGTCATCAGGTGGATGGGAGCTGTCGAGCCGCGCTCCCGGAACTCACGCTCGAGCCGGCCGAGATAACCAGCCATCAGCGGCTGAACGTAAGCGTTGGTTACTGCGGTTGACGTGCGCTCGTACTCGCGTGCTTCCGGGCAAACCTCGGATGAGAGCGTTATGCTCAGGCCGGGGCAGTGCTCGAGAAGAATTTCGCGCGCCCGCACCTCGTGCACGGGATTGACGTAAGAATGGATAAACGTAATCGCGACGGCTTCGATCTTCTCAGCCTTGAGGCGCTCCGCGATGCGAACGACTGAAGCCTCGTCGAGCGGCAGCTTGACGTTTCCGTGCACGTCGAGCCGCTCGGGTACGGTGAAGCGCAGGCGGCGCGGAATGAGCGGCTGGGGCTTCTGAATGAAAATGTCGTACTGATCGAAGCGGCCTTCGTCAGCGATCTCCAGAACGTCACGAAAACCTTCTGTGGTGATCAAGGCCGTGCGCGCGCCTTTGCGCTCGATCACAGCGTTAGTCGCCAGAGTCGTGCCATGCACGAAGAGGCGAATATCCGCAAAAGTCTTGTTGGCCCGCGCGAGGATGGCTGCGGTACCTTCGACGACGGCACGCTCCGGTGCAGATGGAGTCGTCAGCACCTTGGAGGTGAGGCGCTCCTTGCCGGTATCGAGCACGATATCGGTGAACGTGCCGCCGATGTCGACGGCAAGATAGAGTTCGGGTGAAGACAGACCCATGTCACTTTCGCTGTTCTGATGAAGAGCCCTGTATACGGGCGGGGACTATGGCACTGACACGCCTACCTTTTCCATGGTCATTTTCGCAAGGGGCCATGGCGAAGCACGCATGACGCAGGCGCCTCTGAACCAAACCCGGTTGTAAGGCGTTGCGGAGCAGGCATTCGCTGGGCTTTTACGATCAGCTTGACCGGCATCAATGATCGTCCGGTCATGTCGCCTTAGCAAGGCGCGTTGCGTGAGAGAGTTCAATCCATGGATTCAACGGAAAGATCGGCTGAGAGGGCAAGCTCCAAGCGGCGCTCCGACAGCGTTCGAGAGGAGAGCAAGCCAGTGGCCAAGACTTCCGTGCGGCGCGGTGAAGCTCGCGCAAGCTCGAAGCCCACAATTCAACCGCGGTCGGCCATCTACGACGTTGATGCCTCCGCGGTTTTTGGTGAGGCGCTTGATCAATCTCTGAATTATCTGACCTCCCGATTCACGCTGGGCCTCTCGCCGGCTGCCCTTTTCGAAGCCTATTTCGATTGGCTCATTCATCTGGCCTGGTCTCCCGGCAAGCGGTTGCAGCTCTCTGAGAAAGCTTTGCGAAAAGCGGCGCGGCTGGCGCGTTATGCGGCAGCTTGTTTCCTAAATCCGCAGGGAACGGCGCCGTGCATTGAGCCCCTGCCCAACGATCCGCGCTTCCGTGCGCCGGAGTGGCATCAATGGCCGTTCAATGTCATCCACCAGGCATTCTTGCTTAATCAGCAGTGGTGGCACAACGCCACAACCAACGTCCGCGGTGTCACTCCGCAGCATGAGCGTGAGGTTGAATTCGCGACGCGGCAGATCCTCGACGTTTTTTCGCCCTCGAATTTCTTCTGGACCAATCCTGAGGTTTTGCGAAAAACGGTCGCGGAAGGCGGGCAAAATCTTATCCGCGGCTACCTGAATTTCATTGACGATTGGCAGCGGGCTCTGAACGAGCGGCCTCCCCCCGGCACGGAGCAGTTCAAGGTTGGCGAAACGCTGGCACTCAGCCCGGGGAAGGTCATTTACCGTAATCGCCTCATGGAGCTTATCCAGTACGAGCCGATCACGGACAAGGTGCGCCCGGAGCCGGTGCTGATCGTGCCGGCCTGGATTATGAAGTATTACATTCTCGATTTGCGGCCGGGAAAATCTCTCGTGGAATACCTTACCTCGCAGGGCTTCACGGTTTTCATGATTTCCTGGAAAAACCCGACCGCGGAGGATCGCGACATCGGTTTCGAGGACTATCGGCGGCTGGGAGTTTTGGAAGCGGTCAATGCTGTGAAGGCTGTTGTTCCCGATGCCGATATTCACGGCGTCGGTTACTGCCTGGGTGGCACGTTGCTGGCGATCGCGGCGGCGGCGTTGGCTCGCTCTCGTCAAAACCCGTTCAAGACACTGACGTTCTTCGCAGCGCAAGTCGATTTCCAGGAAGCCGGAGAACTCACTCTTTTTATAAATGAGAGCCAGCTCGTCTTCCTCGAGGACATGATGAAGATGCAAGGCTTTCTCGGTAATTACCAGATGGCCGGCACCTTCCAACTGTTACGCTCGAACGATCTTATCTGGTCACGGATCATCCGCGAATACATGCTGGGCGAGCGGCAGCCGTTGTTCGACCTCATGGCCTGGAATGCGGACACGACCCGGATGCCATATCGAATGCATTCCGAATATCTGCGTTACTTATTCCTTAATAACGACCTTGCCGCTGGTCGCTACGTTGCGGACGGCCGGCCAATCGCGCTGAGGGATATTCGGGTGCCGGTATTCGCGGTTGGGACAGAGACAGATCACGTTGCACCCTGGAAATCGGTCTACAAAGTTCATCTGCTTTTCGATACGGAAGTGACGTTTGTGCTGACGAACGGCGGTCACAACGCCGGAGTCGTTGCCGAGCCTGGGCATCCGCGGCGGCATTATCGTGTCGCTACCAAGACCCACGACGACGTCTACATGGACGCAGATAGCTGGTTCGAGGAGACACCCGTAAAACAGGGCTCCTGGTGGCCGGAGTGGGCTAACTGGCTGGCAAAGAGGTCCGGCGACTGGATCGATCCTCCGCCCTTGGGCGCGCCCGAAAAGGGGTACCGGCCACTGATGGATGCGCCCGGGAGTTACGTATTGCAGCCGTGATCGCTCGAAAGAGGCCAAGCCATGCGTGCGATGGTGCTCGAGCAACCGAGAACCGAATTGAAGCTCCGTGATATTCCGATTCCGGAGCCAGGGCCGGGCGAAATTGTCGTGCGGGTGACTGCGTGCGGCGTTTGCCGAACCGATCTCCACGTGGTCGATGGCGAGCTCCCGGATCCGAAACTGCCAATCATTCCGGGGCATGAAATTGTCGGCTACGTCACGGAGCTTGGAGAGGGGGTTACGGCGTTCAAGCCGGGGGATCGCGTGGGCATCCCTTGGCTAGGAAGTACCTGCGGAACCTGCCGCTATTGCCAAGCCGGGCGCGAAAATTTGTGCGAACGACCGGGCTTTACCGGTTACACGATCAATGGCGGATATGCCGAATATGCGGCCGCGCGCGCCGATTACTGTTTTCTGCTGCCGCCAGATTACGAGAACGCCGCTGCGGCGCCGCTGCTGTGTGCGGGCCTCATAGGATATCGCTCATTGAAGCTGGCCGGACCGGGGCGAGAGCTTGGCATTTACGGGTTCGGCGCGGCAGCCCATATCGTGGCTCAAGTCGCGAAATGCGAAGGGCGGCGCATTTACGCGTTTACTCGCCCGGGCGACAAGGCGGCTCAGGAATTTGCACGGTCACTCGGCGCGGAATGGGCAGGCGGTTCGGACGAGCTGCCGCCGCGGCCGCTCGACGTTGCCATCATCTTTGCCCCAGTCGGCACGCTTGTCCCGGCAGCGCTCCAGGCAATGGTTCGGGGCGGTAGGGTTGTGTGCGGCGGCATCCACATGAGCGACATACCCTCGTTCCCGTATGAGCTGCTGTGGCATGAGCGCGAGGTGCGCTCCGTCGCCAACCTCACACGCGAGGATGCGATCGAGTTTCTCGCGCTCGCGCCCAAGGTGCCGGTGAAGACGACTGTCGAAACATTTCCGCTCGAGGAGGCAAACGAGGCTTTGCGCCGTTTACGCGAAGGCCAGCTGACGGGTGCTGCCGTGCTCATTCCCTAGGAATTGAGAGCTGGCGCCCTGACCACCCCCGCGGGAGCCTTGGGTTGTTTCGGGTTGGCGCGCAAATCAACGGGAGATGCTTCGACCAGCCAAAGGGACAGTGCCATGATTACGGTCGAAGACATGATCGCCTTTTCTGGACTGAGCCGCGACGAAGTTCTGGCCATTGCAGGGCATGAGCACCTGCCAGAGCCGGCAGCGTGCGCCTTGGCCGAGTACCTCATGAAGCAGGAACATGGGTCAGAGCGTATCCGGGAAATGATCGTCGACGACATTCAGGCTGCGCAGGAGCGCGGCGATACCGATCACGTGCGAACGCTATTGCACGTTCTTCGCCACTTCGTCCGCGAACATCCGGAGTGCTTGCCAATTTCAGGCGAGAAGCCCGAAATCACCTGAAGCCACGCCTATTTGCGGCTCGCGTACCAAACCACGCACAGAACGGCGAGGACGAATCCGATCGCGACGACGTATCCGAATGTGCTGCTCATGCCGACGGCCTGACACTGGTGCGGCTATTGTTGCTCGCATCATCGTGCCGAACCAGTAAAAACGTGCCGCTTAACCGCCCAGCAATGGCAAAATCACTGCCGCCGACAGGGCAATCGCAACACCAACCAGAAACTGGCTCGCCAAGACTACGGCGATAACGTGCATGGCTTCTCCGTGCGGCGAAACGGGGCTGAATGTCTCCCGGCTCTTCTGACCGTGCTGCGAGGGATAATGCGCGATGCTGGACTTAAGCTGACGCCCTCGGCCGTGATTCAGCCCAGTCTTGCACAGGCACCCAAAGCCCCTGCTCACCCTTCGAATCGCTTAAGTTCGAACATGATTTGTTGGCATCTTCCCGTTGGCGGGCCTATGGCTGCGCAACATTTTCCAGGCTGACGACGAATGGAGCGAATATGCTCAGAGTATTGCTGGCAACGACCGGGATGATGGCATCGCTCATCATTGGCGCCTTGGCCATGGGTGCCGTCTGGTTTTGGTCTCCTGAGACTATGCAGGAGCTGTTTCAGCTTGCCAGCGGATTAAAGTCGTGGCTCACGAGCACGGGCATCGAGCCGAGATACAATACCTTCATCTGGTTCCTGATTGAGGAACGCCAGCTTGTGTTCATGGGATTCGTGATTGCAACGCGCGCACTGTTGGCCATTTTGGGCGCAATTTTCGTTCAGCCTTTCAGAGAAGCCGTTTGACGGCTGGTGGGCTTTAGGCTTCGCTGCCGAAGCGATGCAGATCCATGCCGTAGACCCGAAGCCACTCCTTGGCCTCGTCCATCCGCGGCATCGTCTTGCGCACCAGTGCCCAGAAGCGCGGCCCGTGATTCATCTCTGCGAGATGGGCCACCTCGTGCGCAGCGACATAATCCAAGATGAGCGGCGGCGCGAGGATCAGGCGCCACGAGAATGACAGCATGCCTGTGGTGGAGCAGGAGCCCCAGCGGCTCACTTGATCGCGCACGCTGATGCCGCGCGGCTTCAGCTTCAAATTGGCGGCATGCCACGCGACACGCTTCTCAAAATCGGTGCGGGCTTGCGAGATGAGCCAATCCTGCAGACGTCGGGGCGCGTGCTCCAGCTCCCCAGAAACCACAAGCTCCGGCCGATCATCCGCGCCTTCTTCGACAGAAACGACGCTTCCGCGGCGCAAATAACCAAGAAAACGGACGGTGTGTGGAACGCCGCGAAGCGGTATTACGGCGCCGTCGGCAAACGGGATTGGCTCCGGAAGGCTTCCAAGCCGGGCGTTGACCCAATCGATATGTCGAGAAACGAACTGCCCGGCCTGCTCCAGATCGCACTGCATCGGCAACGTCACGATTACCGCGCGTCGCGTGCGGCTCACGCGTAGCGTCATGCGTTGTGCCATGGGGTGGTGCCGGACTTCGACGGTCGCGGGAATGCCCTGGAGATGGAGTTCTTTCGATGCTCGTTTGCCGGTCGAGCGCCCCTTTCTCATGCTTCCGACCTCAGAAGTGTTCCCCAATTCGCCTGTAGCAGGGCAGATGAGCACAGTGCCAATCAGAAATAGTCATCCACAACAGCCGACAACTGCAGTGCGGCTGCCAACAGTCACTGGGTACTGAGGAAACTATGGTGCGCTTATGAGCGATTGCTTTGTGTATCGCCGGAATTTGGCGGGAAGGGCCAGTGGAAGAGGTTTTCCAGGAAAAGGCTGCCGGCGAGGGCCATCATGCGAAATGAGGCAGCAAGTGGCCCGTTGATATTGATGGAGTGAGTTTCGCGGAACTTTGGCTCGAGGCTCCCCAATCCCTGCGCTTTCAGTTTCTCCAACATGGGATCAGGATTGCTGTCGTTGGCTGGCGCGAATGAGAATGCGAGGGAAGCGAGTTCGTTGTTGGTGCCGCATTCCGTTGCGGCGTTGAGGCTGCTGAGGTGGGCGAGTTCGTCGAGCGTTCTGGCGCGCTCGTCGTGTTTTCGGATGAACCGTGCAATCCGTGGTTCAATTTCAGCCCGAAACCGCGAGCCGTTGAAGATGCCGTAGTGACCGACCTTGGGACAGACGAAGTGCTCTTTGGCATCTTCGGGAATGTTTACGCAAAGATCGTGGGCGGCTTTACACTGACCGACGCCAGTAATGTCGTCCTTCTCGCCTTCGATGGTCATTAAAGGCACGCGGCGGATGGCCGTCGGATCTACCTTGCGACCCCGGTGCATCATCTCGCCTTTGGGCAGCAGGTGGCGGACGAAGACGGTGTCGACGGTCTGCAGGTAGAACTCTGCCGTGAGGTCCATCACCGCGAGATATTCGTCGTAGAACTCGCGGTGCTTCTCCGCGGAATCTCCGTCGCCGCGCACGAGGTGATAGAAGAGATCCTTGTGCGCCTTGAGATGGCGATCGAGGTTCATGGTCATGAACCCCGTCAGCTGCAGAAAGCCTGGATAGACGCGTCGGCCAGCACCCAACTGCGGCCAGGGCACAGTGGTTATGACGTTCCGGCGGAACCAGTCCGTACCGCGTTCTTCGGCAAGCTTGTTGACGACCGTCGGACTTACACGCGTATCAATAGGTCCGCCCGCCATGATCATCGTAAGGGGCACGCACGGATCGTCCTCTTCTTCCATAAGGGCGACCGCGGCCAACACCGGAACCGAGGGCTGGCATACGGCAAACACATGCACGTCTCCGCCAAAGAAGCGGAACATGTCGCGCATGTGGTCGATGTAATCGTCGAGATCGAAGAAGCCGGCCGTCAGAGGCACATCGCGGGCGTCCTGCCAGTCGGTGATGTAAACCTCATGCGTCGGGAGAAACGTCTCGACCGTACCACGCAGCAGTGTCGCGAAATGCCCCGACATCGGAGCGACGAGGAGAAGGCGCGGATCCTGGGCGCGCCGTTCTTGAGGCAAATCCCGAACGAAATGAATGAGGCGGCAGAACGGGCGCTGCCAGACAACCTTTTCCGTTACGCCGACAGGTGCGCCGTCCACTGTCGTTTGCTTTATGCGAAACTCCGGCTTGCCGTAGCGGCGTGTTGTCCGCTCGAAAACTTCGCAAGCGGCCGCGGCATGGCGGCCAAAATCGGTGTGGGTGAGGGGGTTAAGGGGGTTGTTGAAGAATAGTCGGCCAGCATTCGCTGCAACGCGAGCTGGTCTTACGGCAGCATGACTCAGCTCGTACCAGTGGTAGAGCATGCTGACACCCCCGTTTTTTTGTCCCTCATACTCAGCACGTCCCTGGCCCGCTCTTGCGGCAGGCTCGGACAGGAGGTCGCATTGAATGCGACCACCTCCCCACTCTGCATCGATTCGTGGAGAGAAGGAAGATCAGGAGGAGTTACAACACTTTTCGGAGTTTTTCTACCATCACGTCGACGGGAGTCGCATGCGTGAAATGCGCAACGAACTCGCCGTTGGGGTCCATAAGGTAGATGATCGACGTGTGGTCGATGGTGTATTCGGCAGTCGACTTCTCGTCCTTCACCTTGCGGTAGTAGACCCGATAGGCTTTGGCGACGGCCTGTATTTCCTCCGGAGTGCCCGTTAGCCCGACAAGTCGTGAATGAAAGCTGGGCACATACATGGCCAGCTGCTCAGGCGTGTCGCGTTCAGGATCGACGCTAATAAAAATAGGCACGATTTGCTCGGCTTTGGGGCCAAGCTCCTCAAGCGCCGCAGCCATCACCTGCAGCCCTGTGGGGCAAACGTCAGGGCAGAAGGTGAACCCGAAGTACACGAGCATGTACTTGCCGCGGAAGTCTTTGTCCGTCACTCGCCGGCCCGTGTGATCCGTCAACGTGAATGGGCCGCCGACGGAGGCCTTGCCGACCGAGGTCACGCCGAGCGGCTCAATGCGCGCGATGAGTTGTTCGCGCGCGCCAGGCAGGATGGCCAGTGCAAGCAGCGCGCCGAAGACCAGTCCGACAACTACCAGGCCCAACAGACGAAGCCGCATGAAACTCAACTCCCTTTCAGCTGGTGTGAGAGCGTCTCACGTAACGTCATTCGCCCAGCTGCACTAGCGCGCCATTCTTCCGGGCACTTTCAAGCAAGGCGCGAAACAGGGCCAGTGCTCCAGATACATAGAGCACGTTCAGCAGAAGTGCCCGGAGCATAAAGTCGCCGTGGAACGTCTGATCGAGGACGAGTCCGCGCAATCCTTCGAAGACATAAGTCGATGGCAATGCGAGCGCCACCGGCTGCAGCCAATCGGGCAGAGTGGAGACAGGATAGTAAACGCACGACACCGGTAGCAGTAGGAAGACGATCAGCCACGCAATGCTCTCGGCGCCCAGCCCCCATCTGAGCACCGCACCTGTCGAGATCAGTCCGAGCGCCCAGCTGAAAAAGACGAGATTGGCGAAAAAGGCCGCGAAAGCGATTCCGAGGTTGAGCAAATTGAAGCCAAAAAAGATGTACGCGAGGATCGCCACCGGCACCATCGCGACGGTCAACTTGATCAGGCTCACAATCATGAGCGAGCCGATAAGCTCGACGGGCCGCAGCGGGCTCATCATCAGATGACCGAGATTGCGGGACCAGATCTCCTCAAGAAAGGCCACCGAGAAGCCAAGCTGGCTGCGCACAAGAATGTCCCAAAGCAGCACGCCACCGACGAAAAGACCGGCGGCTTTGGCCGCGAGACTCGTCGTTTGCGCCAGGTAGGTTTGCAGGAACCCCCACATCAGCATCGAAACCAACGGCCAGAAAATGAGCTCGGCCGTTCGCGGCACGGAAGAGCGGATGAGGTACCAATGGCGGCGAACCATGCCGCCGATCCGGCGCGCAGAAGCTGCGAAGCCGGTTTGCGGGTGAAGCTTGGTCGTCAACGCGAATTCTCCTAGTCGACGATCTTGAGCGGTCTGACAGTTTCGGGGATTCGGCGACGGGCGATGTCGAGGAACACCTCCTCCAGGTTTTTCCGGCCGAAATGGCGGATCAGGGCTTCTGGGGTCTCGTCAGCCACGATACGACCGCGTTCCAGCATGATCACCCGATCGGCAAGACGCTCCACCTCAGCCATGTTGTGCGAGGCCAGCACGATCGTCGCCAAGTGGGTCCTGCAGTAATCCTCGATGACTGACCGCACCCAGTCCGCGGTATCCGGATCGAGCGAGGCGGTTGGCTCGTCCAGCAAGAGCAGGTCAGGCTCGTTCAGCAGCGATTTCGCTAGGCTCACCCGCGTTTTCTGCCCGGCTGACAGCTTGCCGTAGTGCCGGTCGAGCAGCTCGCTGATCCGCAATTCCTCGGCCATCTCGCGAATGCGCCCGGGCACGTCGACGACCCCATAGAGCTGCCCGAAGATCTCGAGGTTCTGTCGCACCGTGAGGCGCATGGGGATATCAACGTAGGGGCTTTCGAAATTCAGCCGGTGCAAAGCCGCATGCCGGTTATGAACCATGTCGATCCCGAACACGCGCACCTCTCCCGACGTTGGGGCAACAAGCCCCATCAGCATGGAGATAGTCGTTGTCTTACCGGCGCCATTGCCGCCGAGAAGCGCCGTTACCGAGCCGGGGTGAAGGCTGAAGCTGATGCCGTCGACTGCAACGACGTCGCCGTACACCTTGCGCAGGTTGCGGACTTCCACGGGAGGCACTTGGCCGGCGCCAGTGATTCTGGCTCCAGTTTGCAGCATGATGGTATATCCGGCGCCGATCGAACGCCTTGATGTTCAAGTGTCTCGTGTCGACCTATTTGGGCAAAACGCCGGCGCGGCGCAACCCGGCGGGTCGAGTATGACGGACTTATAGCAGTGAGGTTGCTGCTGTGGTGACTGCGTGGCTGGGGCTCGAAGAAAAAATCGGGGTCGAGCAAATCGAGAGCCGTCTGAGGCTGCAGACCATTGTTCGGTTGAGGTGGTTTGCGGTCGTCGGGCAGCTGCTGGCCGTCTGCGTCGTCCGATTCTGGCTTGAGTTCGAGTTTCCGTTCGGGCTTTGCCTGCTGCTCATCGCAGCGTCCGCGTGGATCAACGTTTTCCTCAATGTCCGCTACCCTGCGCGGCACCGGCTGGGTGCTACGTTCGCCACTGGTCTTCTGGCCTATGACATCCTCCAGCTTGTGGGCCTGCTTTATCTGACTGGCGGCATTGAGAACCCCTTCGTCGTTCTCATTGTCGGGCCAGTGACAGTCTCCGCGGCCACGCTACCGCCAATTCATACCGTGTTTCTGGGCGGGATGGCCCTCGCGTCGACAGTGTTCCTGATGTTCGAACACTGGCCCCTTCCATGGCGTGCTGGCGAGCTGTTGAAGCTGCCGATGGTTTACACGGTTGGCCAGCTGGCCGCGGTGACCGCGACCATGCTCTTCCTGGCCATTTACGTGTGGCGACTCTCGAAAGAGGCGCGCCAGATGTCGGCGGCATTGACGGCAACAGAGCTGGTGCTTGCCAGGGAGCAGAAGCTTCACGCGCTCGACGGCCTCGCGGCTGCAGCCGCTCATGAGCTTGGTACACCGCTCGCCACTATCGTGCTGGTGACAAGCGAGCTTCAGCGCGACATTGAACCCAACTCGCCGCTTGCCGAGGACCTCGCGTTACTCCGCAGCCAGGCGGAGCGTTGCCGTGAGATTCTGCAAAAGCTGACGCGGCAGCCGAGCGAGCAGGACCCGCTCCACGCGACGCTTTCCGTCACTCAGCTTCTCGACGAAGCTGCGGAGCCTTACCGGAGTGCCGAAAAGACCATCGAAATCACCTGTCGGCCCCGCGAAGGCGTGGTTGGCTGGGCAACCAAGGAACCGGTTGGCGAGCGCCGGCCGGGACTTATCTATGGTGTGGGTAACCTGATCGAGAACGCCGTGGACTTTGCGACCAGCAAGGTCGAGATCACGGCCATCTGGGACGAAAACACATTAGACGTTGAGATCAAGGACGACGGGCCGGGCTTCCGTCCCGAGCTATTGGACACGCTTGGTGAGCCTTACGTGACGACCCGTCCGGCGGGAACCGGTGGTCCAGGGAAACGGGCCGCTGGACTTGGGCTTGGCTTCTTTATAGCAAAGACCTTGCTTGAGCGCTCCGGCGCTAACGTGACTCTGGACAACAGACAGGCGCCGGAGCATGGAGCGATAGTCCGGATCAGCTGGGCCCGCGAAGTTTTCGAGTCGATGATGCCGAGTGGGCAAAGTTCTCGAGCGGCTTGAAAGCTGATACAACCAGAACAATTAACCCCGGAAAACGGAACACGGGGCTTGGCTGCGGCATTTTTGCAATTATATGAAGGTCAGGAGATTGTACCGTGGCCGAAGAATTCGCATTCAGCAAAGAAGAGCTCCCCGAGGATCCTTCGCTTCTTATCGTTGATGACGATAAGGCGTTTCTGCAGCGTCTTGGTCGCGCGATGGAGCAGCGCGGCTTTCAGGTGCGGTTGGCCCAGTCCATCGCCGAGGGCATGGAGGCGATCCGCCAGAAGGCGCCCGCTTTCGCGGTCGTGGACATGCGCCTCGAGGATGGCAACGGATTGGACCTGATCGCTGAGCTGACGCGCATTCGTCCAAATGCGCGCTCGATCGTGCTCACCGGATACGGCAACATCGCGACGGCCGTGTCGGCGGTTAAGCTAGGTGCGGTGGACTATCTCGCCAAGCCAGCCGATGCCGACGACGTGACCGACGCACTCCTGGCGCCGCCCAATGCGAAAGCGGCTCCGCCGGAGAACCCGATGTCGGCCGACCGTGTCCGTTGGGAGCACATCCAGCGCGTTTACGAGCTGTGCAACCGCAACGTTTCGGAGACGGCGCGCCGGCTTAATATGCATCGCCGTACGCTGCAGCGTATCCTGGCGAAGCGTGCGCCGAAGTAATCGGCATCCCACGCCAACGCCGCTGCTTGCGGCTGCCAGTCGGGGCAGCGGGGGGTCAATCCCCGCGTAAGAGAGTTCCAAGGTTGAGCGCCGGGTCCGCGAGGGCCTGAAGGCGAGCGGCGGCAGCGCGCCCGAATCGCAGGGCCATGGCTCGGCGCCGGGGCGCGGGCATGCGCAGGTCCATCGAGGGCCGCACAACTTCCCCCCCGTACCGATCCGCAACAATTAGCCCGACATCTTCGGGCAACAGCTCCTGAGGAAAGGCGGGATCGACAGCAAAGAAGAACCTGTCGCAGAAATCCCAGTACTCCGGCCACTTTTGGTCCGCCCGAAAGTCCTCCACGCAGGATTTGATCTCGACGATCCAGAACTCTCCTTTCCCGGACATAGCGACCACATCTGCCCGGCGGCCGTTGGGCAGCGGGAGTTCGGATATACTGGCAAGGCCGAGGCTGGCCAGGACGCGACCTACGCCGCGCGCGATCTGCGAGGCAGCTGTGGATTGTCGTCCATCGACAAGCGGATCCTTGCCGAATCCTAATGGGATTGTCATGCGTTGGCCATCGGCTGGTGACATTTCCGCCACTCTTGCGAGAGCCGCGCGATTCTGACTCTCGCTTAAGCTTCTTTCCGTCGGGTTTACCCTGACATACCGTGCGGGCCAAATCGAACAACACGGGGAGCGCGTCAGAATGTTCTTTAAGCGGGCGCCACAAGGCAACAAATCCGTTCCTGAGGAGCCAAAGGACGCGGCTGCAAAGACCGTACCACCGCTCGCCGACCCGCATGAGCCCCTGCCCACGAGCGAATTGCGCCGCACCGTCGATCCCGCAACGCTCGGGTTCGAGACGACGGACGACCTTGAGCCAATCACCGGGTTGATCGGCCAGGACCGGGCTCTGCGCGCCATTCAGTTCGGCGCGAACATGCGGAGCCACGATTTCAACATGTTCGTGCTGGGGCCGCCCGCCTCCGGCAAGAGCACCGCGGTTCGCATGTACCTCACCAAGAAGGCGGCTGAGATGCCGCCGCCTCCGGATTGGGTCTATGTCAACAACTTCGAGCAGCACAATCGTCCGCGCGCGATCCGGCTGCCGGCTGGCCGTGGCCGCAAGCTGGCCGAGCAGATGGTTGCCGCCATCGATGAGCTACGCACGACGCTTCCCGCAATCTTCGAAAGCGAAGAGTACCAGGCCCGCCGCCGGGCGATTGAGGAGGAGTTCCGCTCCGGGCAGGAGGAAGCGTTCGAAGAACTGAACCGCAAGGCTCAAGCGCAGAACATCGCGATCCTCAGAACACCCATGGGTTTCGCCATGGCCCCCGTTCATGAGGGCCGTGTGGTGAAGCCGGAGGTGTTCAACGCATTGCCTGAGGACATGCGGAAGAATGTCCAGGCGAAAATCGAGGCCCTGCAGAAGGAGCTGGAGGCCATCCTCGAGCAGGTGCCCAAGTCGGACAAGTTGCGCCGCAACCGCCTCAGTGAGCTGAACCAGGAAATGGCCGAAGGCGCGGTGCGCGAGGCGCTGGAGGATGTCCGGGCGAGCTTCGCCGACGTGCCCGAAGTGCTCGAATATCTGGACGCCGCGGGCAAGGACCTCATCCGGAATGTCGGGCTATTCATCGCGCAGCCGGAGGAGAACGAGCTCGTCAAACAGACCGTCGACACCACGCGCGATCCCCGCTTCCGCCGGTACATGGTGAATGTGATCGTCGAGAACGGTCACGCGGGAGCGCCCGTTCTTGAGGAGATCAATCCCACTTACGCCAACCTTGTTGGGCGGGTTGAGCACATCGCGCAGATGGGCGCGCTGGTTACGGACTTTTTGCTCATCAAACCCGGCGCACTGCACAAGGCAAACGGCGGCTTCCTGCTCATCGACGCGCGCAAGCTGCTGATGTCGCCATTCGCCTGGGAGGCCCTGAAGCGCATCATCAAGGCTCGGGAAATCCGTATCGAGCAGCCGCTGGAAAGCATGGGCCTTGGGCTGATCACCCAGACGCTCGATCCGGAACCCATTCCGCTCGATGTCAAGGTCGTTCTGTTCGGCGACCGCGAGCTCTACTATCTGCTCGCGGCCTACGATCCGGATTTCCGCGGGCTATTCAAAGTCCAGGCGGATTTCGATGACACAATCGCCTGGTCTGAAGAAAACAATCGCGCCTATGCGCGCGTCATCGCCTCCATCGTCAAGGAGCACAATCTCAAGCCCGTCGATGCCTCCGGCGTTGCGCGTGTCATCGAGGAAGGTGCGCGGCTGGCAGATGATCGGGAGAAGCTGTCGATCGAGCTTGGCCGCATTTCCGACCTCGTTCGCGAGGCCGACTATTGGTCCAGCGAAGCCGGCCGCGCGGTGACCACGAGAGCGGACGTCGAACGAGCCATACATGAAAACATCCAGCGTGCCGACCGCCTGCGGGATCGCGCACAGGAGATCATTGGGCGTGACATCGTCTTCATCGACACCGAAGGGGCGAAGGTCGGTCAGATCAACGGCCTTTCCGTCATTCAGCTTGGCACATTTTCCTTTGGTCGGCCCAGCCGCATCACCGCCCGTGTTCGCATGGGCCAGGGCCGCGTCATCGACATCGAGCGGGAGGTAAAGCTCGGCGGCCCGCTGCACTCCAAAGGTGTCATGATCCTTTGGGGCTACCTTGCCGGTCGGTATGCGGAGGATGTACCATTGGCCCTGGCGGCGACGCTCGTCTTTGAGCAGTCCTATGGAGGTGTCGACGGCGACAGCGCCTCCTCGACGGAACTCTACGCGTTGCTCTCCGCGCTCTCCGAAGTGCCCGTCAAACAGGGGCTGGCCGTCACTGGCTCGGTGAACCAGAGGGGAGAAGTGCAGGCGATCGGCGGGGTGAACGAAAAGATTGAAGGCTTCTTCGATATCTGCAAAGCGCGCGGCCTCACCGGCGAACAGGGCGTCCTTATTCCCAAATCCAACGTCCAACATCTCATGCTCCGCGAGGACGTGATCGAGGCCGTGCGCGAGGGTAAGTTCCACATTTACGCCGTGAGCCACGTCGACGAGGGCATGGAGATCTTGACCGGCATCAAGGCTGGCGAGCGTGGGCCGGACGGAGAATTCCCGCCGGGCACCATCAACAGACTGGTCGAGGATAAGCTGCGGCTGTTTGCCGAGCGCGCGAGGGCGTTTGGCAAGTCAAAGAGCGACTCTCAGGGTAACGGGAAGTCTGCGTGATGATTGCGCATGTTGCGGAGGCTGCAGAGGCGCGTGGACGTGTCGTCCTGCAGCTGCGCACCGCAAATCCCCACTCGGTGGCGATCGAAGCCGCGTTGCGGGTTGCGCAGGCGTTTCAGTCCGGCGTTGAAACGCTTTTCGTCGAGGATCGACATATCTTCGAATTGGCGAGTTTTCCGTTTGCGCGCGAGATCTCGCTGACCGGACGGCGGAAGCGCACAATTTCCGCGGAAGATTTGGAGCGGGAATTCCGGCTCACATTTGCCGCCATTCAACGGAGGATCGCCGCGCTTGCGCGAGCGGCCGAGGTGCCCATTCGGCATCGCATCGTTCGAGATGATCCCATCGACGCTCTGGCAACGACGTGCGCCGAGTGTGGACCATGGAACGTCGTCGCGCTTGGCGAGCCGTTCGGCATCGCCAGCTGCGAAACGTTGCGCCAGTTGTTTGAGGCCGTGGTCGACGCGACTGGCGTGGTGGTTGTTGGCCCGCATGCGCGCCGCACCTCCGGTCCCGTCATTGTCGCCGCGGAAGATATCGATCGACTGCCGAGCATGGTGCGGGCCGCCGAGCGCCTTGCCTCGGTGACGGGAGGATCGCTGGTTGTCCTCCTGATCGCCGATGACGAAGAGCGGCTGCATTGGATGGAAGCGCAAGCGCGCCTGCTCCTGGGAGAGCGCATCGATGCGCAAATCGTTCGCGCGGAAGTGGCGCGCGGCGCGACGGAGGTCGTGGCCGAGGAGTTGCGGCGGCTGAAGGGTGGATTTGTTATCGCCCAGTTTGGCGGCCTTGTCGTGCCAGCCGACGGCAACCTCCGAGCCTTGGCGGCGGCGCTGGAATGTCCCATTCTGCTAGTGCGCTGAGCCGGTGGCGGCGGCTCGGTCTCGCTGAGCTGGCGAGGTGCGATCAGCTCTGCGTGTTTCCGCCAGTGTTTCAGTGAAAATTACAGGGCCTAAACTGCAGCTTCAAAACGAACATTTATCATCCGCAGTCGAACGGATTTCCAAGTGGTCGCCCATGTGGAAGGCGGTGGCGGCCGGAGCTGCAGTTCTTGTCTTTTTGCTTTGGGCGCTGGGCGGACTGGCCGCATGGGCGGCAGTTGTTCAGCTCATTGCCGTTGCGTTCGCGAGCATTTTGCTGGGTGGAAGAAAACAAGCGCGGCTGTCAGCTGACGTAGCTCCGCAGACCGCGCCGCCTGCACCCGCCCAAGAGACGGTCCACGACGATTCCAGTTGGCGTGCGGTTGTCAACGCCATGCCGGATCCGGCTGTGGTACTGGATGCGGACGGCGTCATCGTCCACCACAATGCAGCTGTGGTTGATCTTTTCCCGCGTACGCGCTCAGGCCAGCCCATCTCCAGCGTCATTCGGAGCCCGGACCTGCTTGCCGCGATTGAGAAGAAGCACACGCCTGAGGATGTGACCGTCGTCGAGCTGCAAGATTGGGTGCCGGTACAGCGCCGGGTTTCAGCCATTTTGACGGCGCTTCCCATCGCGCCAGGCGGCCCAGGAAAACCGACACTGCTCATCGTATTCCGGGACATCACCGATCAGGAAAAGCTGGCGCAGATGCGTGCTGACTTCATCGCGCACGCCAGCCATGAATTGCGCACGCCGCTTGCGTCGTTGCGCGGTTTCGTCGAGACGCTGCAGGGGCCAGCCCGCGATGATCCGCAAGCGCGAGACCGTTTCCTCAGCATCATGGCGGCGCAGGCGGAGCGCATGACCCGCCTCATTGACGACCTGCTTTCCTTAAGCCGGATCGAAATGCGCGTTCACGTTCCGCCGCGCGGTGTGGTCGAGTTGAACGAAGTCGTGAACTTCGTGGCGCAGTCTCTTGAACCAGTGGCCGAAGCTGCGGGCATCAGCATCTCTGTAGAGCCCTTGCCGACGCCTGCGCGCGTGCGGGGCGAGCGAGATGAGCTCATGCAGCTTTTCCAGAACCTGATCCACAACGGGATCCGGTACGGGAAGAAGAGCGGTCACGTTATTGTGCGGATGACGCGGGAGCCGCCGGTTGATGGGCGCCTACAGCGAATTTCCATTGCCGTTGAGGACGACGGTATCGGCATTCCGCCGGAACATCTCCCTCGCCTGACTGAACGGTTCTACCGCGTGAGTGCTGCGGCGAGCCGCGAGAAGGGTGGCACGGGATTGGGACTCGCCATCGTCAAGCATATCGTCACGCGCCACCGCGGCGAGTTGAAAATCTCCTCGAGCCCTGGAGAGGGGTCGACTTTCACTGTCGTGTTGGACGAGCTGCTGGAGTCCCCAGCCGCTTAGACCAAAAAAAATCGTTTTGTTTCAGCGTGTTACGCTGTCATCAAAGCTTAGCGTGGATGCTCTATCGAGGCATTGCGTTCTGAGGGGAGCCGCTTCGGCTTCCCACTTCAGCATCCAAGTTGGGAGAACACTGTGAGCAGAACCTTCGTTGCCATCTCGGCGATTATAGCCGTAGCAGGCCCTGGCTTTGCCGGAGCGGCAAATGCTCGAGATCACATCAAAATTGTCGGTTCCTCGACGGTATTCCCGTACACACAGGCTGTTTCTGAGGAGTTCACGCGCAAATTCGGTCGGAAAGCCCCCGTAGTTGAGTCGACGGGTACTGGTGGTGGCATGAAAATTTTCTGCCAGGGGATCGGTGAACAATACCCCGATATTACCGGTGCCTCTCGGGCCATGAAGAAGTCCGAGTGGGCGGAATGCGAGAAAAACGGCGTTACCGATGTGACCGAGGTGCTCATCGGCTATGATGGCATTTCAATTGCCCAGTCGCGTAAGGGCAAGCCGATGGATCTGACGAAAAGCCAAATTTATCTCGCCTTGGCAGCCGAAATTCCCGTCGATGGCCAGTTTGTTCCGAATACTCATAAAAAATGGAGCGACATCGACAAATCACTCCCCGACATTCCTATCCTGGTTTACGGTCCGCCGCCGACATCAGGCACCCGCGATGCGTTCGTCGAGCTTGCTATGCAGGAGGGGTGTCAAGCTCTCGATTTCATGAAGGAGCAAAAGAGCAAGCTCGATAAGTACGCGTATGGGAACCTGGTGAAGAACCAATGTAGCCGGATGCGTCAGGACGGCCCGTTCATTGAGGCTGGTGAGAACGATAATCTTATTGTCCAGCGGCTCGAGGCCGATCCAAATGCCGTCGGTATCTTCGGCTATTCATTCTTGTACGAGAACGAAGACAAGCTGCAGGCGATAAAAGTCAACGGCGTGAAGCCGTCGTTCGAGAGCATCGCATCAGGCGAATACAGCATTTCCCGACCCTTGTTCATCTACGTCAAGAATGCGCACCGTGAGGTTATCCCCGGTCTGAAGGAGTTCGTCGCCGAGTACGTGAGCGATGAAGCGATGGGGCAGGACGGCTATCTGGCCGATCGGGGAATGGTGCCGTTGCAGCCGGATGTGCTGACGAAAACTCGTGACGCGGCGTTGAACGGTCAGAAAATGGATGTACCAACGAATTGATGGGTTGCTGCAAAAAGCCGGCTGCCGGTGACGCATTTCCGCCAGTCGCGATGTTGGGAGCCAGTTGGGTGCAATTTCGAGGTCGCGGCCTCTGGCTCCCTCATTTCTGACCCGAGCCCGGAAACTCATCGGGACAAAAGCAGAGAATGCTGACCCACGTTTTTGCCGCGCTGCTCGTCTTGACGGTGATTGGTTTTTTCATCGGCCGCAGACGGGCTCTTGCCTCAGTCAATGGTCAGGCCTATCGGCTTCATTCCCGCCCAGCCTATCATGCGAGTTTCGTTGCCGCGTGGGTGGGAATTCCGGCAAGCCTTCTGATTCTCACCTGGATTGCTTTGCAGGGACCGCTGCTCGATCGGATTGTCATGGCCACCTTGCCGCCGTCCTTTGTTATGGAGAAGACGGCCGGTGAGCTGAGCCTCGTCTTGAGCCAGATAAAGTCGGTGGCCGGCGGCACCGCATTTGGCAATCCCGATCCGCTGATTTTGGAATCCGGAGACCGCTTGAGAAACTGGCGGGAAATTGCACAACTTTCCATGTTCGTGTCGGCCATCGTCCTCGCCATGCTGGGGGCGGTCATTGCACAGTCGAGGATTTCGCCAGAATTTCGTGCCCGGCAAGCCGTCGAGCGGATTCTCGACGGGCTCATGATCGCCTGCGCTGTTGTGGCGATTTTGACGACCCTTGGAATAGTCCTTTCTTTGCTCCTCGAGGCAATCCGATTCTTTCGGTGGGTTTCGCCCCTGGAGTTTCTGCTTGGCCTGAACTGGGAGCCGCAGATCGCCATGCGCGCTGATCAGGCCAGTGCCGGAGGCGCGTTTGGCGCAATTCCTGTTTTTCTCGGCACGTTCCTGATCGCGCTCATCGCGATGGCGGTGGCAATTCCGATCGGTCTGTTGTCTGCCATTTATCTTACTGAGTACGCATCGAACCGTTTTCGCGCCGTCATCAAGCCGATGCTGGAGATTCTTGCCGGCATTCCGACGGTTGTTTATGGGTTTTTCGCCGTGCTCGTCGTCGCGCCTGCCTTGCGAACGTTTGGTGAGGCTGTGGGGATACCGATTGCACCGAACAGCGCATTGGCAGCCGGCGCCGTTATGGGGATCATGATTATCCCCTTCATCTCGTCGCTGTCGGATGATGCGATCAATGCGGTGCCCCGCTCCATGCGCGACGGCTCGCTGGCCCTCGGAGCGACAAAGGGGGAAACCATCATTCGCGTGCTGCTGCCGGCGGCGCTGCCGGGCATCATGGGCGGCATTCTCCTGGCGGTGAGTCGGGCCATCGGAGAAACGATGATCGTTGTAATGGCGGCGGGGATTATCGCCTCGCTGACGCTCAACCCGCTTCAACCCGTCACCACCGTTACCGTTCAAATCGTGACCCTGCTGATCGGCGATACGGAATTCGACAATCCGAAAACACTCGCCGCGTTTGCATTGGGCCTGATGCTTTTCTTGTCAACTCTTGTTCTCAACATCATCGCCATGCGTATCGTGCAGCGCTACCGGGAACAATATGAGTGACGTGAGCACACCATCTGCTGCAACACCTGCCGCCCAAACGGGCCATTGGTACTCCGTTGCCCAACAAAAGCGGCTGAAACGTCGTTACGCTGCCGACAGGCGCTTGCGCTACTTGGGATTGGGCGCGATAGGGCTCGCCATCGGTTTGCTTGGCATGCTGATCGTATCACTCGTTTACACCGGCCATCTTGCTTTCGCGCAAACGCGAGTGGAGCTCGAATTCTACGTCGATCCGGCGCTGGTGAAGGCGGACGATATTCGCGCGGGCAACTTCCGCGCCATTGCGCGCCAGGCGCTCTTTACCCAATTCCCCGAGGTCACAAGCCGTCGCGAGCAAACGCAGCTTGCGAAGCTTCTGAGCCCGGGTGCCGAGTGGATTGTTCGCGATTACGTTGCCGCCCATCCGGAGCTGATCGGCAAGAGCTTCAAGATGCTCGTGCCCGTTTCAGATCCCTATGATCAGCTGCAAAAAGGCCTCATGTCGCGAGATATGCCGGAATCGCAGCGGCGGCTCAGCGACCAGGCGATTGGCTGGTTTGACAAGCTCAAGAAGGCGGGGCTTGTCCACACAACGTTCGCCTACGAATTGTTCGCGAATGCGGATAGCCGCTTTCCGGAGTTGGCCGGCCTGGCAGGGGCAATCGCGGGGTCATTCCTGACGCTGCTCGTTTGCCTGGTGTTGAGTTTTCCGTTTGGGATCGCCGCGGCCGTCTATCTTGAGGAGTTTGCGCCGAAGAATCGGCTGACCGCGCTGATCGAGGTCAACATCAATAATCTGGCTGCCGTCCCTTCGATCGTCTTTGGTCTGCTTGGTTTGGCGGTTTTCTTAGGTTTCTTCGGTCTGCCTCGTTCCGCGCCATTGGTCGGCGGGATGGTGCTCGCGTTGATGACGTTGCCGACGATCATCATTGCGACCCGGGCCACACTGAAGTCCGTTCCGCCCTCGATCCGCGAAGCAGCGCTCGGAATCGGAGCCTCGAAGCACCAAGTGATTTTGCATCATGTATTGCCGCTGGCCATGCCCGGCATAATGACCGCGACGATCATTGGTCTCGCGCAGGCCCTCGGTGAAACGGCTCCGCTGCTCCTCATCGGCATGAATGCGTTTATCCCGAGCCTTGATAGCGTTGGCCTTCTTGAACCGGCAACGGCACTTCCAACGCAAATCTACAGCTGGGCGGATAGTCCGGAGCGCGGATTCGTGACTCGAACTTCGGCAGCCATTCTCGTGCTGCTCGGTTTTCTCGTGGTGATGAATACCGCAGCAATTTACCTGCGCCAGAAATTTGAACGGAAATGGTCGTGATGCGTGCGACCGCAGAGGAGAAAAGGATGAACGAGCAGGTTCACACGGCGAACCTAAAAACTATAGCTCAATCGCCTTTGGTCGCGCGGGGGATCGGGAACGTAAAGGTTCGGGCACGTAACGTCAATGTGTTCTACGGCGAAAAGCAGGCGTTGAAGAATGTTTCCGTCGATATTCCCGCCCGCGCCGTGACAGCCTTCATCGGACCGTCGGGTTGCGGCAAGTCCACGTTTCTTCGCTGTATCAATCGTATGAACGACACTATCCCCGGAGCCCGCGTTTCCGGCGAGATTACAATTGACAATCAGGACATTTACGACCCCAGCCTGGATGTCGTTCAACTAAGAGCTCGGGTCGGGATGGTATTTCAAAAGCCAAACCCATTTCCCAAATCGATTTACGAAAACGTTGCCTACGGCCCGCGTATTCACGGGTTGGCGCAAAACCGCGCGGAGCTCGATGAAATCGTACTCTCCAGCTTGGAAAAGGCTGGTCTTCTGAAGGAAGTGAAGGATCGCCTCCATGAGCCGGGGACCAGTTTGTCCGGCGGTCAGCAGCAGCGGCTCTGCATTGCTCGCGCCATTGCGGTGAGCCCTGAGGTGATCTTGATGGACGAGCCCTGCTCGGCTCTCGATCCGATTGCCACGGCGAAGATCGAGGAGCTGATTGACGAGTTGCGCGAAAACTACTGCATCATCATCGTCACCCACTCAATGCAGCAGGCGGCGCGCGTTTCTCAACGGACCGCCTTCTTCCATCTCGGCGAGCTGATCGAGGAAGGGGATACGGACGAAATTTTCACGAACCCGAAGGACCGACGCACCCAGGACTACATCACTGGCCGGTTCGGTTGAGACCGATGGGAGCCAAGCCATGAAGGAGCATATCGTACGGTCATATGAAGAGGAGCTGGCTCTGCTCGATCGCAAGATCGCTCAAATGGGTGGCCTTGCGGAAGAAGCGCTGGGTCAGGCCTTTGACGCGCTGGAAAAGCGCGACCCGCGGCTCGCCGAGGCGGTGATCGAGTCCGACAAGGCCATCGACCGATTACAGCTCGAAATCGAGGATCAGGTCGTCACCATAATTGCGCGGCGCCAGCCGCTTGCTGACGACCTGCGCCACGTGATTGCGGCCCTGCGCATCGTCTCCGACCTGGAGCGGATTGGTGACCTGGCGAAGAACACGGCCAAACGCGCACTTGCTATTTCGCACGAGCCCTATCCGAGGCCACTCATGTCCGGCCTGCGCAGCATGGTGGAGCGGGCGTTGCGGCAGCTCAAGGAGGTGCTTGATGCCTATGCGGAGCGTAACAGCGAGCTGGCGCTTTCCGTATGGCGAGAGGACGAGCAAATTGACGCTATGTATAACTCGGTTTTCCGAGAGCTTCTTACTTATATGATGGAAGATCCTCGCAATATCGGCATCTGTACGCACCTTCTATTTGGTGCAAAGAACATCGAGCGAATTGGGGATCACACAACCAATATTGCAGAAGTGGTCCACTACCTGGTTCATGGGCGTGCGATTACTGACGACCGGCCGAAAGGAGATAAGACAAGCTCCACCCTAATCTCCCGAGATCGCGACTAAGAGGGTTTCCATGTCAGCCCGGGTGCTGATCGTCGAGGACGAAGCTGCGCTGGCAGAATTGCTTCGCTACAACCTTGAGGCGGAGGGCTTCATTGTCAGCCACGCCTCAACCGGCGAGGAAGCGGAGCTTCTGATCGCCGAAGAAAAGCCGGACCTTATTATCCTCGATTGGATGTTGCCCACCTTTTCGGGCGTTGAGCTGTGCCGCCGCATTCGCGCCCGGCAGGAAACCCGCGCAATTCCGATCCTTATGCTGACCGCGCGGGGGGAGGAGAGCGACCGCATCCGCGGGCTTTCAACTGGCGCGGATGACTACGTCGTCAAGCCGTTTTCGCTTCCCGAGCTGATGGCGCGGGTGAAAGCCATCCTGCGGCGGACGGCTCCGGAGCGCTTAGCTGACGTATTGCGAGCCGGCGAGATCGAGCTCGACCGCGCGGCGCACCGCGTAACCCGTGGCAACCGCGAGGTGCGATTAGGGCCGACCGAGTTCAGGCTGCTTGAATTCATGATGCAAAGCCCGGGCCGCGTCTTGTCCCGGGAGCAGTTATTGAACGGCGTTTGGGGTCGAGACGCCTATATCGACGAGAGAACTGTCGATGTTCACATCGGGAGGTTGCGGAGAGCATTGGTGCGCGGGAAGGAGCACGACCCGATCCGCACAGTTCGCGGGGCTGGTTACGTCTTCGACCAGCGGCGGTCGGCCTGATTTGTAGCGGGGTTTCAGATCCGAGTTTGTCTCCAATTCCGTTTCGGACCGGCACGCCAATTGCAAAATTGGTGTGAGCCGGTTCCGTTAACCTTTGGAGACTTCTTTTTTTGTGAAAAATGTGTTACATAATTGCCGTTGTAGCGTAGCTGAGCGGAATGGGGAACGCGAGGGCCGGGTGTCTGGGCTCACGTCGTTTTCGCCTGAATGACCCAAGCCGCGCTGCATGGTTCTGAACAGCGGGACTTTATGCGCGGAACGCCAGCCAAGTCTGCGATGTGGAACAGAAAACTATGCCCCGCACAAGGGCCATAGTTTGGCAATGGCACGCTTAGCCGGTGGCAACCTTGTCGACAAATTAATCTTGTCGTGACGCCCTCGATTGGGCGGGATGCGCGGCCGCATATGCGTCGAGCGCGACCCCTTAGCAGGTGAGATGACCAATGGCTCAGAAGACGAAGGTGCCTGTCAAGCCTAAGGGCGCGGGCGAAAAGGTGAAGGATCGGCTCGAGCGCACGGCCACGGCTTCCAAGCAAAAAGTCCCGGTAGCCAAGTCGTCGACAGAGAAGACTGCATCTGGAAGCGCAAAAACCGCAAAAATGGGCGCTGCCGCCAAGAATTCTCTAGTAAGTGAGCGTAAATTGACGGAAAGAGTGGAAGTGAACGCAAAAGCAGCGGTGAGTAAAACCAAGGCAGCTGTGCAAACGAAAGCTGCTGTTCAACCGGCAAAACTTTCCGAGAAAGCGGGGGGCAAGACTGGGGTGAAGACAGCATCTGCTAGCAAGAAGGCGACCGAAAAAGTACAGGCTAAGGCTGCTGCGCCAGCCGCCGCGACACGCTCTGCCCAGCCGGCGAAGACCGCGATGAAGGCCGCTCAGCCTCAAAGACCGGCTGTCGCCGCAATGGCCAAACCGGCCCAGCCGAAGATTTCAGCTCCCGTCGCCCCTAAGGCGAGCGCAGAAAAAACAAAGGAAACCAAGCCGAAAGCTGAAGAGGTTAAGAAGCCAACGCAAGCTCGTCACGGTTTTTCGGTTGGCGAGTACATCGTTTATCCGACCCACGGTGTGGGCCGCATCGTTGGCATCGAAGAGCAAGAAATCGCGGGCATGAAGCTCGAGCTCTTCGTCATTACGTTTGAGAAGGACAAAATGACGCTGCGTGTGCCGACGGGCAAACTGCAGAGCGTCGGCATGCGGAAGCTTGCGAGCGAGGATATCGTCAAGAAGGCGATGGAGACGCTCAAGGGTCGTGCCCGCATCAAGCGGACGATGTGGAGCCGGCGTGCGCAGGAATACGAGGCCAAGATCAATTCGGGCGACCTAGTTGCGATCGCCGAGGTTGTGCGTGACCTATACCGCTCGGAGTCTCAGCCTGAGCAATCTTACTCTGAGCGTCAGCTTTACGAGGCAGCGCTCGACCGCATGGCGCGTGAAATTGCCGCGGTGGAGAAGCTGGACGATCAGACTGCCGTGCAGCGGATCACCGAAGTGCTGGCCAAGAGCGCTCGCGGCCGTCGCGCCGCAGCCGAGGCTGCTGAAGGTGTTGACGCTGTCGAGGGCGAAGAGGAGAGCGCCGCCGCCGTGAAAGCTGCTTGAGCTGGTCGGCTTTCGGGAGTTGGTTAAGGCCCGGCCTTGGAGCCGGGCCTTATTTGTTTCGGGGATCGACGTTTATTTCGGAGATTCGTCAGGCTAACCCAGCTCGCTGTTTTCGAGTTCTAAGCAAATTATTCGACAAAATTTCCGCTCTTGGATGCCAAATGCGGAAAATTCTTTAAACAGCTCTGCTTTTCGACCGCAAAAATGGAGATATTTGCAGCTTTAAGCCACCCCGATCCGCAGCAGATCGTGCACGTGCACTATACCGACCGGCCTTTCGTCTTCCACAACGAACAGCGCCGTGATCCGCGCGGTATTGATCAGCTCCAAAGCAGCTGATGCGAGCGTATCGGGCGTTACTGTCTTCGGCTTGCGGGTCATGATGTCCCCAGTCTTGGCCCGAAGCAGGTGCTCGCCCATGTGGCGGCGCAGGTCGCCATCGGTGACAATCCCCACCAGCTTCCCTTCGCCATTTACAACCCCAAGGCAGCCGAAGCTCTTCTGGGTCATGATGACGAGGGCTGCGCTCATCGACTCGTACTCGGAGACGAGTGGGAGCTTTTCTCCCTTGTGCATGATGTCGCCCACAAGCTTGAGCTGTGCGCCTAGCGAGCCACCGGGGTGGAAGATCTTGAAGTCGTGAGCGGTGAACCCTTTTGCCTCAAGCAACGCTATGGCGAGGCTGTCGCCCAGGGCGAGCTGCATCGCCGTCGATGTGGTCGGCGCCAGGCCGTGCGGGCAGGCTTCCTTCGCCCGCGGTAGCTCCAGGACGATGTCAGAGGCCCGCCCAAGTGCGGAGTCTCGGCGGGACGTGATGGCGATAAGGGGGACTTTGAACCGCCGCGAGTAGTTGATGATGTTGGTCAGCTCGACCGTCTCGCCGGACCAGGAGATCGCCAGAACGACGTCCTCCCTGGTAACCATCCCGAGGTCGCCGTGGGCAGCCTCACTGGGGTGAACGAAGAACGCCGGCGTGCCTGTCGAAGCAAACGTCGCTGCCAGCTTTTGTCCGATGTGTCCGCTCTTGCCGATGCCGGTGACGATCACGCGCCCGCGCAGGCCGGAGATGACGTGAACAGCCTCCGTGAAAGCATCGGCCATGGGTCCTTTCAGCGCTTCCGCGAGTGCCGCCAAGCCTTCGGCCTCGATGTTCACCGTGCGAACAGCGGAGGCAACAGCCCGTTCGGCCTTGGCGGCGCCAGTGCCACCATTACTCCGCCCCTTGTCGGCTTCTGCCAAGGTCTGACCATTTCGGAGCGCTGTCGACTGCCCTGTCATTCCGCCTGATCCCCGGCGACTGCTCATGTTCTTGTCTAGCAGAGGGAAACGTACTCGCCAAAGATGGCAAACCGGCGAGGGCAAGCTTTTCAACTGTCGCGAGAGGTTCACGCCGTGCCTTGCTCCTCCGGTGCGGTGGCCCATACCTAATCGACATGCGGCACGTGCAAACTGGGTGGTTGGCGACGCACCGCTGCAACAATAAGGTGAGGACACTTCAGAGTTTAGGAGAGGGAACGCCTATGCGCGCCGCAGTGCTGACCGAAGTCAACAAGCCGCTCGAAATTCTGGACCTCGAACAGGAAGGCCCGAAGGAGGGTGAGGCCCGCGTCAAAGTGAAGGCGGCCGGGGTGTGCATGAGTGACTGGCACATCATGAATGGCGACTGGCCGCTGCCGTTGCCCATGGTGCTGGGCCATGAAGCTGCTGGTGAGGTGGTGGAGGTCGGGCCAGGTGTCTCCAACGTCAAGGTTGGTGACCACGTCATTTTCTCGTTCCGTCCACACTGCGGGCATTGCCCTTACTGCTCGCAGGGACGCACCGTGCTGTGCACTGGCCACAACGATTCACCCCGTTGGCGCATGCACGACGGCACCTCGCGCCTGAAGCTCAACGGGGAGCCGGTCAACGTGATGGCGCGGATCGGCACGTTTTCCGAGTACGTCGTGTGCCCGTCCGAGCAGCTTGTATCCATCCGCAAGGATTTGCCGTGGACGCATGCCGCTATCATCGGCTGCAGCGTGGCAACCGGTATCGGCGCCGTCATTCGTCATGCCCAAGTGCCGGCGGGGGCGACGGTGCTTGTCATCGGCTGCGGTGGCGTCGGGCTCAACGTGGTGCAGGGCGCGAAGCTCGCCGGCGCACGGATGATCATTGCTGTCGATCTGCTCGACAACAAGCTACAGTACGCGAAGCAGTTCGGCGCGACGCACACCATCAACGGGCGCGAGGAAGACGTCGTAGCCCGCGTGCGTGACCTGACTGGCGGATTGGGCGCCGATTATGCGTTCGATGCCATTGGTAGCCCGACCACTGCAGTCCAGATCGTCGAGGCCGTAGCACCCGGTGGGCACGCCGTTCTCGTTGGCATTCCGGCTTACAGCGCCACAGCGCCGATCGGGCTGTCGAACATGGTGTACCTCGAGAAGAAGTTCACCGGCACGTACTACGGTTCGGTCCGGCCGACTGTCGACTTCGGGATCCTCGCGGACCTGTACATGGACAAGCGCATCAACCTCGACGATCTCATCAGCCGTACGTACCGCTTCGAGGAGATCAACGAAGGTTTCCGCCTGTTGACGTCAGGAAGCGTTGCGCGCGGCGTGATCGTCTTCGACTAATTGCAGTCGGGGGCTGCAATAAAACATCGTGGAGCTGCCCGCGTGGGCAGCTCTGGCCTCCGATGTGCCCAACACTCATTTTGGACGTAGGAGCCAACCGCAAGAACGGAAGCGTTATTGGTTTCGCTCCTAGCGTCACGTGTGATCTTCGTACTTGAACGACACCTTGAGCTTCACCCGATAAGCCTGCACGGCACCGCCTTCGATTACGAGGTCCTGTTCTACCACTTCGGCAATGCGCAGATCCCGCAGCGATTTCGAAGCCTTTTCGACAACGGTTCTCGCTGCATGCTCCCAAGATTCCGTGCTGGTTCCCACGAGCTCGATGATCTTGTAGACGCTCATTAAACACCTCCTGTCTCCGTTGCCCCGGACAGCTGCGCAAGATCATCTTTGGGAAGCGACTGAATACCTGATGGTCCTTCCGAGCAATCGCATCGATGATCCACGCAAGAGCCTTTGCAAGGACGCCAACTCAAGACGGACATGGCTGAGAACGACATCAATCCGCTGCGCACACGCGCTCATTACAACCACTGGACCACAGTAACGATCCGGTATTGCGATCAGGATCCGGTGGGACACATCAACAATACGGCCTACGCGGCCTTTCTCGAGCAGGCACGGGTTGCACTTGTTTATCCGTTGCTTAAGAGCTACGGGGGGCCAAACCTTGAGCTCGTGATCGTGCGTCTGGTCATCGATTTCCTGAAAGAGCTGCATTTTCCGGGCAGCGTCGACGTTGGCACGCGCATCGGCCGCGTCGGCTCGAAATCGTTCGTGCTCCAACACGCCATTTTTCAAACGGGAGAGGAGCATTGTGCGACGACTGCGGAGTGCACGATGGTCTTTTTCGACGTCGCGCAACGGACTTCGACGTTGCCTCCGCCCGAGGTGAGAGCGGCGCTTGAAAAATTCGGCAGTGAGCAGCCGCAGTGAGGTAGATGTTGCTGAAACGCCGCGGTTCTTGGGATTTTTGCCCAAGCAAGGAACCAAGTCGCGATTTGAGCATTACATGTTCGTCCATGAAATGATTACAGCAGCGGGGTAGAGCCCCGGAGAGATCGCGGCGGAACTCTCCGGGGTCATTCTCATTTCTTCAGAACACCGCGCGTAGTTTGTTACGGCGTAATCGCCACCTTCAGAACGCCGTCCCCTTGATTGGCGAACAGCTCGTAAGCCGTTTCGATTTCGTCCAGCTTGAAGTGGTGCGTGACAAGCGGCTTCAGGTCAGCGCGGCCGGAGGCGATGACGTTCATCATCCGGCGCATGCGCTCCTTGCCGCCGGGGCAGAGCGTGGTGATGATGCGGTAATCGCCAAGCCCCGCAGCAAAAGGCTTCAGCGGAATTCTTAGATCTTCACTGTAGACTCCCAGGCTGGAAAGTGTGCCACCGGGACGAAGCACACGAAGCGCGGCTTCAAAGGTTGCCTGCTTGCCGAGAGCTTCGATCGCCACATCAACGCCCCGTCCGCCGGTCAAGCGCAAGATTTCATCGACAGGATCGGTTTGGGTCGAGTTGATCAGGTAGTCAGCTCCGAGCCGGCGCGCCATTTCGAGCCGTTCTGGCAGCATGTCGACGGCGAAGATGGCAGTCGCGCCCATGAGCCGCGCGCCAACGGTCGCGCAAAGGCCGATTGGTCCCTGTGCGAAGATGGCGACCAGATCGCCGATTTTTATGCCCGCGGACTCCGCTCCCGAGAAGCCGGTCGACATAATGTCGGGGCACATGAGCACTTCGATATCGCTCAGCCCATCGGGAATTGGTGCCAGATTGACCATCGCATCGGGCACCAGAACGTATTCTGCCTGGCAGCCGTCAATCGTATTTCCGAATTTCCAGCCGCCGATGGGCTTCCAACCGTGTGCTGTGCCGGCGCCATCCTGCGCATGATCGCCCGCCAGGCAGGCATAGCTGTGGCCGCTTGGCGTGATAGCGCCGGCGATCACGCGTTGGCCTTCACGATAGCCTTTGACCGCTGAACCCAGCTTCTCAATGACGCCGACCGGCTCATGGCCGACGATCAAGCCGCGGGCGACAGGATATTCTCCCTTGAGGATGTGGATGTCGGTTCCGCAGATCGTCGTGGTGGTGACGCGAACAAGAGCATCGAGTGGCCCCACATCGGGAATGGGCTTTTCGTCGAGCACGATGCGGCCGGGCTCGACGAACACCGCAGCTTTCATCTTCCCAGCCATCGCAAATCTCCTCCTTTGCTCGCCGCCAACGATGGGCCGGGCGAAATTGTTCCCGGCCAACCGGCAGTGTGAGGAGGCTTGCGACTTAGCTCACGCGTTGCCGTCGAGCTCTGCGAAGACGCGGCGAGCAATGCGGAAGCACTCGACCCCCGCCGGCATGCCCGCGTAAACAGCGATCTGATGCAGGATGGACTGGATTTCCTCACGCGAAACGCCATTACGAATGGCACCGCGCAGGTGCAGCTCCCATTCCTCCATGCGATTGAGACCGGCGATTAGGCCGAGGTTGATCATCGAGCGAACTTTCGGGGGAATGCGCTCGTCGCCCCAAATCGTGCCCCAGCAGTATTCGTTCAGCATGTCCTGAAACGGACGATTGAAATCATCCGCTGAGGACATGGCTTTGTTGACATACTCCTCGCCAAGCACCGCCTTGCGTTTGGCGAGGCCCTTCTCCCAAAGCTCCTTGTCCACGTGAGTCTCCTTCGCTTTAGTTTTGTAGAGGGCGACCGCAGCAGCGCGGAAAACCAGAAGCGGAACTTACACGCGGCATGCGGCAAGGCAAACAGAGAGCCGAGCCGTCACAACGGCTCGGCTCCGGCAATCGCAGAAGCATTCAGCTGCCCGCTTAGGCCTTTCTCAGCTTGGCAAGATCGGGGATCGGCCGTGCGGTCGCCGGGTTCTCGGCCAGCAATTGCTCGAGCGCGTGAGCAACGGAGAGCACGAGTGCATCCGAGCCGTTCGGACCGACGACCTGAATGCCGAACGGCATACCCAGGTGATCAAGGCCGCATGGAATAGTGGCGGCCGCCGGAATAGCCGTCGTTAGCCCGTAGGTAATTGCCAGCCAACGCATGTAAGTGGGCATCGGCTCGCCATTGATTTCCGTCACCGTCAATTGTTCGTGCGGGAACGGAGATACGGAGGCTGCAGGGCAGATAAGCACGTCGACTTCGTCGAAGAAGCCGAGGAAACGGCGGTAGATCTTCGATTGCTCGACGTTGGCCCAGGCGATGTCCGCAGCAGTCCACTTCAGGCCGCGTTCGGTGTTGTCGATGACATTGGGCCCTAAGAGGTCACGATGCTTTTCCAGCCTTTCGCGATGGGCACCGACGAAATAAACGCCGCGCAAAATCTCGAAGACGTCGTGAACCGGCCCGAGATCGGGGTCGCGGTCTTGGGTCTCCGCAAAGACGTGCCGGAACGTGCTGACTTTCTCCCCGAACACACGGCGGATGTCTTGGTCGATCGGAGAGCAGCCGAGGTCCGTTGAGATCGCCACGCGCAGGCTGCCAAGGTCGATGAGCGGCAGTTCCTCAGGAATGCGCAGCGAATCGTCGTTGGAGAACGGATCACGCTTGTCGATATCGATTTGCGCCTTGAGCAGAAGATGCAGGTCGGCAATCGTGCGGCCCATCGGTCCATTCACCGGAAACGGACATAGGGCGGAGGACCGCTCCGGTCCCGGGACGACGCCGGGGGATGGACGAAAACCGCTGACGCCGCAGAACGAAGCCGGCGTGCGCAGGCTTCCGCCGTAATCGGACCCTGTTGCGAGCGGCACCATGCCTGTCGCCAAGGCCACGGCAGAACCGCCCGATGATCCTCCGCACGTCTTCACGGGATCGAACGGGTTGCCGGTTGCGCCATAAACCCGGTTCTTGGTGTTGGCGCCGGCGCCGAATTCCGGCGTGTTCGTCTTGGCGAGGATGATGGCGCCTTTGTCACGCAAATTCGCTACGGTATCCTCGTCGCGCTCGGGCACATGATCCTTGTAGATCAGGGAGCCCCACGTCGTCCTGAGGCCGCCCGTCGCCTGCAAATCCTTGATGCCGAGCGGAAGGCCATGCAGCAGGTCCAGATCATCGCCGCGCATAACGGCCTGTTCGGCAGCCTTGGCGGCCTCCCTGGCGCCCTTTTCGTCCATCGCGACAATGGCGTTCAGGGTAGGGTTGACCTCTGAAATACGCCTGAGGCAGCTCTCCAGAAGTTCGACGGGCGACAGTTTTTTCAGACCGATCAGCCGGCGTGCTTCGACGGCGGAAAGATCGCAAGGTTCAGTCATTGTAGCGTTTGCCTTTCCGTTGAGAATGACCTTTGATAATTTCAGCGACGGGGCAGGCTGTCGGTTTCGCCAAGGTCCCAGTAGAGCCCGGCCATCAATTCCAAAGCATTTTGGGATACCGACATGAGGATGTGCTCATCAGGTGCGTGCTGGGAACAGGAGGCATAGGAGTGCGGCAACCATAGCGTCGGCATTCCGAGCACATCCGTGAAAATGTCGTTGCAGATCGAGCCGCCCATCTGCGGAATGACAGCTGGCTTCGTGTTGGTCGTGCGCTGAATTGACTCGACGGCCCAGACCACCCACGGATTGTCGGGCTCGGTACGGGTCGCTGTGAAGCTTCCATCATTGGCGCTCGGTGGATCGGTGACGCGAACAGTGTCGAAGCCCTTCTCGCGGAGATGGCACTCCAGCGCCGGACGAATGGCGTTGATGTCAGTTCCGGCGACAAAGCGAAGTTGGCAGTTCGCAATGGCCTTCGGCGGGATCGCGTTCACGGGCCGGCCCGGCATGCCGGCGCCGATCGCGAGTACGTTGAGAACGTTTGAACCGTAGACACGCTCGGCAGGCGTCAGGTCGGGTTCACCCCACCATTCGTCAATCTTTGGACCTTTTTCGCCGCCGTCGACCTCGACATCGGCAAGCGCCTTGCGGACCGCATCAGACATTGGCGGCGCCTTGAGCTCCGGCACGAGAAGCTCGCCAGTCGGACCCACGATGGTGGCAATGGCATTCGCGAGGATGATGGCCGGGTTTGCCAGCAAGCCGCCCCAGTTGCCGGAGTGGTGGCCGCCTTCTCTGAGCTCACAGACCAGATCAAAGTTGACGGCGCCGCGGCAGCCGAGGGTGAGGGTCGGACGCTCAGGGCGCGTACGCGGGCCATCCGAGGCGATCAGCACATCGGCGGCGAAGTCTTCCTTGTGGGCGGCCACCAGCTCTTTCAGTCCCTTGGAGCCGGCTTCTTCGCCCATCTCGATCATGAACTTGACGTTGAAGCCAAGCCTGCCACCGCGCTCCTCCATCACGGCCTGTAGGGCGGCCATGTTGATCGTATGCTGGCCCTTGTTGTCCGCGGTCCCGCGGCCGTAAAGCCGGTCGCCGTCGCGGGCTGTGATCCAGGGGCCCTTGCCCTTGGTCCACTGCTCCTCGAGCCCGCGGATCACGTCGCCATGGCCGTAGCCAAGAACCGTAGGCAGGCTCGGATCCTCGATGCGCGTCGCCAGAAGGACGGGCCCCTGGCCTTTTACGGGGTTCGGATAAATGCGGCAGCTAAAGCCCATCCGGTTGAACGCGGGCTCCATTTCCTCCTTCAGGTAAGCGAGAAGATGAGGGAGGCTCTCGGGAAGCAGCTGGCTTTCGGTTCGGTAGGCGACACGGCGCGCGAGATCCGCCTCGAAAGCGCCGCTCTCGATGTAGTGGCGCGCGCGTGCGATAGCTCCTTCCCGCGATCCAGAACCGCTTCCGCTCATTCCTGTCTCCCTCATGCAGTTGTTCGCTTTGTGCTGGACAGTGGCCTACACCGGCTGCCGCGTCCAGCGGTTCGCTGTTGAAGCATGCCAGTCATGCTCACGGCGCGAAGAGGCTTGTCACGGTTTGACGGCTAAGCGCATCTTCTGGCGAAAAGCATTTTCGAACAGGCGAAAGAAGGGAAACGCGTGTCAAACGGCGGGGGCAACGGTGGTCTCGCCGCGCGGTTGCGTGCGAGCGGCAAGGCAGGAAAGCGCAATGATCCTCTAGTCGGCGCAATCTGGGTTGTCCTGGCGATGGCGACGTTCGCCGGCCTCGGCACCTTCGGAAAGTACGCCATGCAGGCCGGGGTCGATCCGCTGCAAGTGATCTTCTTCAGGAATTTCTTCTGCCTGATCCTGATGACGCCGTTGCTCTATTGGCGAGGGCCTTCTCTCGCTTACTCTGAGCAGTTTCGGCTTTATGGCGTCCGCGTCGGGCTCTCCGTCATTTCGATGATGGCGTGGTTCTCGGCTTTGTCGATGATTCCTCTCGCCGAATTGACCGCCATTGGCTTCCTCGCGCCCTTGTTCGCCACGGTTTTCGCCGTGTTCTGGCTGGGCGAGGTGGTACGGGCCCGGCGGTGGACAGCGCTTGTCGTTGGTTTCATCGGCGCGCTCATCATCCTGAGGCCGGGCGGCTTGGGATTTGGGTGGGGGCAGTGCGTGGCTCTCTTCTCGGCCGTAACGACCGGAATCATCGGTCCGCTGCTCAAGCAGATGACGGCGCAGGACGACCCCGACAAGATCGTCTTCATTACCAATCTGTGGGCCGCGCCGGCTTCCCTCATCCCCGCCCTTTTCGTGTGGGAATGGCCGCCGCTTGCGGTGTGGCCATATCTTCTGGGGCTGGGACTGTGTGCCGTTCTAGGTCACGTGGCGCTCCTGCGCGGGTTCGCATCCATGGATGCGTCGATGGTTTTTACCTTCGAATTCTCCCGCCTGCCGTTCGCAGTGCTGGCCGGCTATTTTTTCCTCGGTGAAACCACGGATATCTGGACCTGGGTTGGAGCCCTCATCATCTTCAGCTCGGCCGCCTATATCACCCGCCGCGAAGCCCAGCTTGCCCGTGAGCGGGGTGTGCGGATCCGCGATGTTTCCGATCCTTTGAGCCTCACGCCTCTGCGATTGAAAGTCTAGGGCTTGCTGCTCGCCACTGCGTAGCTGGCAGCGAGCCCTTGCGGGCGTCCGATTGGAACTCCTTCGGCACACGGCATGTTCATCCTGCAGGCCAATCTTGAGGTGGCTCAAGGACGCCCGACCCATGGACATGCCTTTTATTCGAGGATGCAGAGGCTTACCTCCTGCGTCCTCTTCAGCCGCATCCATCAATGGATGGGGCGATCGTTTCCGCAGCTGGCGGAACAATTCGAGCTGCTCCGTCAGCGCCGCCGTTTGGGAGTAAACCCATGGATAGCTTCGGCACGCGGACCGAACTTCGCGTAGGCGACAAGACGTACACTTACTACAGCTTGGCCAAGCTGCGCGAACACGGCTTCGACGTCAGCAGGCTTCCCTACTCACTGCGCATCCTCATCGAAAACCTTCTCAGGAATGAGAACGGCACAACCGTTTCCCGCGCGGACATCGAGGCACTGGCCAGTTGGAAGCCGCAAGCGAGCGGGCAACGGGAGATCGCGTTTACACCGGCACGCGTGCTGATGCAGGATTTCACGGGCGTTCCGGCGATTGTCGATCTCGCCGCCATGCGGGATGCGATGGCTCGTCTGGGCGGTGACCCTGCCAAGATCAATCCGCAGCAGCCGCTTGAGCTTGTGATCGACCATTCCGTGCAGGCAGACGTGTTCGGCCGGCCGGATGCCATGCGCATCAATACCGAGCTTGACTACGCGCGTAACGGCGAGCGCTACGCGTTTCTCAAGTGGGGCCAGCAGGCGTTCAAAAACTTCCGCGTCAGCCCACCAAATGGCGGCATCTGCCATCAGGTCAACATGGAATACCTGGCCCGGGTGGTGTTCGGCGCTCGCGAGGAAGATGTGCCGAAGGGCGTCGAGAAGCCTCTCGCCTACCCGGATACACTTGTAGGCACGGACTCCCATACGCCGATGGTCAACGGGCTCGGCGTGCTTGGTTGGGGTGTCGGCGGCATTGAGGCCGAAGCGGCCATGCTTGGCCAACCGATTTCCATGCTGATCCCCGACGTAATCGGATTCCGCCTCTACGGCGAACTCCGCGAAGGCGCGACGGCGACGGACCTTGTTCTGACAGTCACTCAGATGCTCCGGAAAAAGGGCGTCGTCGGCAAGTTCGTCGAGTTTTTTGGTCCGGGTGTGAGCAAGGTGCCGGTGACCGATCGCGCGACGATCGGCAACATGTCGCCGGAGTACGGATCGACGTGCTCCATCTTCCCGGTCGATGCGCTGACCTTGGACTATTTGCGGTTCACTGGGCGTTCGGAAGAGCAGGTCGCGCTGGTCGAGGCCTACATGAAGGCGCAAGGCCTCTTCCACGATGCCAACGCGCCCGAGCCAGTGTTTACGGACACATTGGAGCTCGACCTCTCGACCGTGGAGCCGAGTATTGCGGGGCCTGGGCGTCCGCAGGATCGCATTCCACTGCGCAAGGCGAAGGAGGCGTTCGAGGCTGCATTGCCGTCCTTGCTGCCGCCGGCTCCGCAGCCGACCCAGAAGGGAGCATCGGCAAAATCTTCTGATGGCAGTAAAATCGGCGTGTGGGGAGAAACACCTGCCAAGGATGTAGGCCAGGTTCTTCCTCAGCCAGATGGAGACATCGCGAGAGAACTCCGCCACGGATCGGTAGTTATCGCGGCCATAACCAGCTGCACCAACACCTCCAACCCCTCCGTGATGATCGCGGCTGGTCTGCTTGCGAAGAAGGCGGTGGAGCGTGGCCTGCGGCGTCAGCCGTGGGTGAAGACATCGCTGGCGCCGGGGTCGCGCGTCGTCACGGAATACTATGATAAGGCTGGGCTTACGCGATATCTTGAAGCTCTTGGTTTCAATCTTGTCGGTTATGGCTGCACGACCTGCATTGGAAACTCAGGGCCGTTGCTGCCAGAGGTTTCAGAAGCCATCGCTCAGAAAGGCCTGGTCGTCGCATCGGTGCTCTCCGGCAACCGGAACTTCGAGGGGCGCATTCACTCGGAGGTCCGCGCCAACTATCTAATGTCGCCGCCGTTGGTGGTGGCGTTTGCGATTGCTGGCCGCATCGACATTGATATGGAAACGGAGCCGCTTGGGTACGATCCCAATGGGCAACCTGTTTTCCTGCGCGATTTGTGGCCGAGCCAAGCAGAAATTCGGGAAACCATAAAGAATGCCATCACGTCGGAGATGTACCGCCAGAATTACGCGCGGATCTTCGACGGCGATGAACATTGGCGTTCCCTTGAAGCGCCGTCGGGCGATCTTTACGCGTGGGATCCGAATTCGACGTATATCCAACATCCGCCGTTCTTTACGAAGATGTCCCGCGAGGCGCCGTCGAGCGTGCCGGATATTCATGAGGCGCGCGTGCTCGCCTTGCTGGGCGATAGTGTGACGACGGATCATATTTCGCCTGCTGGAGCAATCCGCGCGGACTCGCCTGCTGGGAAATATCTCATCGCTCAGGGTGTCGCGCCGAAAGATTTCAATTCCTATGGCGCCCGTCGCGGTAATCACGAGGTGATGGTTCGCGGCACTTTCGCGAACGTCCGTATTCGCAATCGCCTGGCTCCGGGAACGGAGGGTGGTTTCACGACCTATCTGCCGACCGGCGAAGTGATGACCATCTACGAAGCCTCGCAGCGATACATCACCGAAGGAATCCCGCTCATCATTCTGGCGGGTAAAGAATACGGCTCAGGCTCAAGCCGCGATTGGGCGGCCAAGGGGCCATATTTGCAGGGGGTGAGGGCGGTTATTGCCGAGAGTTTCGAGCGGATTCACCGTTCCAATCTCGTCGGAATGGGCATTCTTCCGCTTCAGTTCCTGCCCGGCCAGTCCGTCGAGAGCCTCGGACTTTCGGGTAAAGAAACGTTCTCCATTGAGGGAATCTCAGAGGGAATCGCGAGCGGGTTCGCGAAATCGCGCAATCTTTTGGTCCGCGCCCGGAGGGATGACGGCACGGAAACATCATTCGAAGTCATTGCGCGGATCGATACGCCTCAGGAGGTGCTCTATTACCGGCACGGCGGAATACTCCAGTACGTGCTGCGGCAACTCCTTGGAAGTGCCGACACGGCGGCGACTGCCAAGAAGGGGCCAGTGCCAATTCCGGAAGTTGTGGCGCCGGCGAGCACGGGAGATCCGGTGGAGGAGGGTTCCATCGAGTCGTTCCCGGCCAGCGATGCGCCGTCTCACCTAACCGAGCGTGCGGTACCCGGTACCGGTTCAGGCAGCTCCGGTTCCGGCTGAGGCGGCCTCTGATTTTTGCTGGGCCATCCATTCGTCGAGGCGCATGATCTGTTCGGGCGTCATGGCGAGCCCCAGCTTGGAACGCCGCCAGACGACATCAGCGGCTGTTTCGGCCCATTCCTCTTGCATCAGGTACCGCACCTCGGCCTCGCTCAGACCGCCGCCGAATTGCTCGCCGAGATCGTCAGGCGTACGCGCGCTTCCGAGTATTCGGGAGGCACGGGTGCCGTAGGCGCGGGCTATCCGTTCGAGGTAAAGCTTTTCGAAACCGGGATACTGAGCCACCAGTTTTTCAACCAGCTGAGAAAAGCCCTGCATCGGAAAGTCACCGCCCGGCAGGGGAGCTGTATGCGTCCATCCTTGCTTATTCACGCCCGGGAAATGAGGTGCGAGGAGATTGAGGGCTTCTTCCGCGAGGCGGCGATAAGTTGTGATCTTTCCGCCGAGGACGGAAAGGAGGGGGGCGCCGCCGTCCGCATCAATCTCCAGCTTGTAATCGCGTGTTGTAGCTTGCGCTGCATCAACACCATCATCCAGCAGTGAGCGCACGCCGGCGAAACTCCAAACCACGTCGCTCGGCCATATCGCCTTGCTGAAATAGCCGGAAATAGCTTCGCAGAGATATGAAATTTCTTCCGGCGAAGCTTTGACTTCGTCCAGCGACTCCCGATGGTCGAAATCGGTGGTGCCGATCAGCGTGAACCGACCTTCGTATGGAATGGCAAAAACGATGCGTTTATCTGCATTTTGGAGAATGTAGGCGCGGTCATGCTCGAACAGCCGAGGAACGACGATGTGGGCTCCACGGACAAGTCGCGTGCGAGGACGGCTTTTTTCAGGTCGTAATGTCTTATCGACGAAATCAACCCACGGGCCGCTTGCGTTGACGAGCGCACGCGCCTCAATCGTCTCGGATGTGCCATCGCGAAGGTCCGTTACGTGGAGAACCCAGCGATCCGCCCGACGTTCGGCCCGCTCGACTTTGTGGCGTGTGCGGATGACCGCTCCACGATCTGCCGCATCGCGCGCATTCAGAACAACCAGCCTGGCGTCGTCCACCCAGCAGTCGGAGTACTCGAACGCGCGGCCTCGCAGCTCCGGCTTCAGAGGAGCGCCGGCAGGATCATCAGCAAGCGCGAGAGAACGGGTTGGAGGAAGCGCCTTCCGCCCACCGAGATGGTCATAGAGGAAAAGCCCAAGGCGCAGGATCCAGGCGGGCCGCATAGCCGGATGATGCGGCAGGATGAAACGCATCGGCTTGATGATGTGCGGCGCCAAGGCCCAGAGCACCTCGCGCTCGATCAGCGCCTCGCGTACCAACCGGAATTCGTAGTATTCGAGATAGCGTAAGCCGCCGTGAATCAGCTTGGTCGAGGCGCTGGACGTGCCACTCGCCAGGTCGTTTTTCTCGAACAATGCGACGCGAAGTCCGCGGCCGACGGCATCCCGCGCAATCCCGCAACCGTTCACGCCACCGCCGATAATGGCGAGATCGAATGGCTCTCTTGAAGGGCCAGCCTCTCGCAGCATCAGCGCACCTCCAACAACAGATCCGCGAGTTCGGCGAAGCCGGCAGCAGAAGGGGCGGACGTTACCCACGCAGGCGCTGCGAGCAAAGCGTCCTTGAAATTCATGACGTTGGCCACGCCGACCGAATTGGGAAAGAATCCAAACATGGGAGAATCGTTGGGGCTATCGCCCACGAAAACAACCGTTTCGGGGCAGGCCCGCGCATCGATGTCGAGTTCCTCTTTCAGAAACCGCAGGCTCGTCGTGAGCTTGTCGTAGGTTCCGAACCAGCCATTCACGTGAATGGACGAGACCTTAGCTGTTGCGCCGAAGCGTTCGAAGATCGAGACGATGCGCGCAACGGCGTCTTTCGGCAGCGGCGGCACGTCCTCGCAAAAGTCTATGGCGAGATCGGCTTCCCTGTAATGTTGGTCAGCCGCGACAGCGGCGCCAGGCACTTCCGCAAGAACGGCTTCGCGAATGGCTTCAAGGGCGCGCCGGTCCCGCTCGCGCTCTTCGGGCGTCTTCGCATAGCGTCTTATCATGATGCGTCGCGCGTCATCGTAACGAAAGTAGAAGGCACCGTTCTCTCCGACCACGCCGTCCACCGGCCATTGACGGGCGATGAGGTCGCACCAGCCAGCCGGCCGACCTGTGACCGGTACAACGGCCAAGCCCGCTTTCTTGAGACGCGCCATGGCGCTGTACGACGTCGGAGGTAGGCGACCACCCTCGGTCAACGTGTCGTCAATGTCTGTCAGGACGGCGCGAATTTGACGTCGCGCTTCTTCTGGAAACTCGGCCACGGGGCGCATCTGGGAGAGGGCTCCTCAATATCGTCCGGCTCGGCTTGCAGGCTGCTGCGTAGGTCTTCCGACAGTTCGGGATCAAGCCAGCGCCGGGCCGATTGGTCATTTTCCTCGGCGGCCTTTGAAGGCGGTTCACCGATAGCTCGTCAAGAGCTGTCGATCAAAGCGGTGCATTCCCGCAGAATACCTTCAAGCTGATCGCGTACAGAGCGAGCGCCGGGAGCGAACACGTAATCGAAGACAGCGGAGCCGATGGTGAACGCATCGACTCCCAGTTTACGGAGCGTACGGATCTGCTCCGGCGTGTTAATCGAGCCCGCGACGATGAGATAGCCGCGACTGCCGAGTCCGCGGCGCGCCGCCGCGATGAGTTCGAGCGGGTTGGATTGGATGGATCGAAACGCCAGCAGATCAGCCCCTGCGCAGCCTTTGTCGATAAGGGTCTGACACTGACTTTCGATCTCCGTTTGGTCGCCCTCAAGGCGGGTGGGGTGGCCAACTGGTCTTCCGGCAAACGGGAAATAGCTCGTCTGGCTCCCCCAAAGAACGGAGAGAACCTCATCCACCTGCGTGCCACCGAGCAGGCGATCCACGCCGAGATCACGGGCAATTTCAGCGGAGTGCAGGCTTCCCGTCGGATCGGTTGATACAACCTCCATGTAAGAGATCGCCCCGGCTTCCCGAATGCGCTCGGTGAGTTGGGCGAGGAGCCGGGGCGACGCGCCCACGTCCTTGAAGCCGATATGGCGCAGACCAAGCGAAGCGACTTCGTCGAGAATTCTGAGCGGATCCTCGACGGTCCGATCCTGGTGCGTCAGCATGAAAATGAAGTCCATGGACGCCTGCATCTTCGAGCGGGGGGCAACTAGAGATACCGCAGAACAATGCGCGAAGGGAGCCTAATAGTCGCTCCCTGCTCCGCGCCGGTCCATGAAACACTTTGACTCTTTCTCCTCTCAACTGAAACGAGTGTTGCAGGGAGCCGCGCCCCGTGATCTATTCTTCCCATGAATGTTCGTGCTGTTGAGGAAGAGCTTCTGTCAGCATTCGATCGGCTTCCGCCGCAACTGCAGGTCGCCGCGCGATGGCTGCTCGATCACCGGGACGATGTCGCGTTTCTGTCCATGCGGGAGGCAGCCCGCCGCGCGGAGGTGACGCCTGCCACCATGACGCGGCTCGCCCAGCGACTTGGCTACAGCGGATTTGGTGACCTCCGGGAATTGTTTACGCGCGCGGCTCGCTCCCGGGAGATGCCGTTTCACGAACGCGCAGAGGGGCTGCGGGCGCGGCGCGACCTCGACGGCGACAGCGCCCTCATAGTCGACATGCTGGCCGTCCTCTCCGGCCATTTGCGGACACTTTGCGAGCCGGAGACGTTGTCGGCCCTAGCGCGCGCGGCGGGCATCATCGAGCATAGTGACCGTGTTTTCTGCGTGGGCGCCCGCTCGGGTTTCGCCCCCGTCTATTTGGGCGCTTACCTACTCTCGCTGATCGGTGAGAAAACTCACTTGCTCGATCAGGCGGGTTCGATCGGCCTCGATGCCCTGCGCGATTTGTCTCCGCGTGACGCTCTGGTGGGCTTGAGCATTTCGCCTTATACGCGCCAAACCGCAGAGGCCGTTGCTTACGCCGCCGAGCGCGGAGGACAGGTCATTGCCATCACGGACAGCCGTACGGCGCCAATCGCCAGGGCCGCCACGGTGGCGATCATTGTTCCGACAGATATACCATCATTCCTCCAAACGATGAGTCCCGCATTCATCGTCATGGAGTGCTTAGCCGCACTCGTCGCCGCACGACGAGGTGATCGTGCCGTTGCAGCAATAACGAAGGCGGAGAAGCTGCTGTCTCGGTTTGGCAGTTACACGAATCAGGGAAATTCAAGGCGACGCGACACATGAGCGAATATACAAGTCGAATCCTGCACCGGCGCATTCACGGAACTCTCCCCGTCGCGGTCGGTGGCAAAGGGATCGAAATTTTCGATAGCGACGGCAAGGCCTACATCGACGCTTCAGGTGGCGCGGCCGTTTCATGCCTGGGTCATGGCCATCCGGCCGTCAACCAAGCCATCAAGGCCCAGCTCGACAAGATTGCCTACGCTCACTCGTCCTTCTTCACAACCGAAGCAGCGGAGCGACTGGCCAATATTCTGATCGAGCATGCACCCAAAGGTTTATCGCACGCCTACTTTGTGTCCGGTGGCTCAGAGGCGGTTGAGGCGGCACTGAAGATGGCGCGGCAGTACTTCGTCGAGCGCCGGGAGCCGCAGCGCCGGAATTTCATCGCGCGCCGGCAAAGCTACCACGGCAATACGCTGGGCGCGCTCGCTGTTGGCGGGAACATGTGGCGGCGGCAGCAGTACGCGCCGTTGCTTTTCGAGAGCCACCATGTGTCGCCACCTTACGCCTATCGGGAGAAACGGGATAACGAGACACTGGAGGAATACGGACAGCGGCTTGCGAACGAGCTGGAAGAGAAAATCTGCGAGCTCGGTCCCGAGACTGTTATCGCCTTCGTGGCCGAAACGGTTGGGGGGGCAACGCAGGGCTGTACCACGCCTCCGCCTGGATACCTGCGGCGTGTACGGGACATCTGCAATCGCTACGGCATCCTTTTGATCCTGGACGAAGTGATGTGCGGCATGGGCCGCACCGGCACGCTCCATGCCTGCGAGCAAGAAGGGGTTTCGCCGGATCTCCTGATCATTGCCAAGGGACTGGGTGGTGGCTACCAGCCGATTGGTGCTGTGCTGCTTTCGTCGGAGATTTATGCCGCGTTCCGCGACGGCAGCGGCTACTTCCAGCATGGGCACACTTACATGGCCCATCCCGTGGCCTGCGCCGCGGCGCTCGCAGTTCAGGAAACGATCATCAAAGAGAACCTCCTTGAAAATGTGCGCCAGCAGGGCGAGCGGCTGGAGCGTCGCTTGAGAGAGCGGTTCGCCAATCATCATCACGTTGGCGACATCCGCGGGCGCGGCCTGTTCTGGGCCATTGAGTATGTGAAGGATCGCTCCACAAAAATGCCGTTCGATCCGGCTCTTTCCCTCAACGCGCGGGTTAAGAGCGAAGCAATGGCCCGCGGGCTGGCGTGTTATGCGATGCCAGGCACGATCGACGGGAAACTGGGCGATCACAACATGCTCGCGCCACCTTTTATCGTGACGAGCGAAGATATCGACCGCATCGTCGAACGTTTCGGTGATGCAGTCGACGCAGCACTCCAGTCGCTACCATCGACTTGAGCTTCAACCCGCTTCAACAGGGGAGCATGCGCATGAGACGAGCCAGTATATTCGCTACAGCGATAGCCGCGATCGGTTTTCTGACCGCTCCTGCTATGGCTCAGCAGAAGTTCATCACGATCGGCACCGGTGGCGTGACCGGCGTGTACTATTCTGCGGGCGGCGCCATTTGCCGGCTGCTGAATAAGGATCGCAAGGATCATGGCATCCGCTGCTCGGTGGAGAGCACCGGCGGTTCGGCCTACAACGTGAACGCCATCCGCACGGGCGATCTGGACTTCGGCATGGTGCAGTCGGACGTTCAGTACAACGCGGCACAGGGCTTGGGCGCGTTCCAGAAGGACGGTGCCTTCAAGGAGCTGCGGGCCGTCTTCTCAGTGCATCCGGAGCCGTTCACGGTGTTGGCGCGTCCCGACGCTAACGTGAAAACCTTTGAGGACTTCAAGGGCAAGCGCTTCAATATCGGCAATCCGGGCTCCGGTACGCGTGCCTCCATGGAGGAGCTGCTTGACGCCCTGGGTTGGAAGATCAGCGATTTCTCGCTCGCTTCCGAGCTGAAAGCTGACGAGCACGGCCCGGCATTGTGCGACAACAAGATCGACGGTTTCTTCTACGCGGTCGGTCACCCGTCCGCCAACATACAGGACCCCATCACAACCTGCGGCGCCAAGCTGGTTCCCATCACCGGCCCGGCAGTCGACAAGCTCGTTTCCGAGAAGCCTTACTACGCAAAGGTCACCATCCCTGGCGGGCTTTATCAGGGTAACCCGGATCCCATCGAGACCTACGGCGTGCTCGCTACGCTCGTGACCTCGGAGAAGACGCCGGAGGATGTCGTCTATCAGCTCGTCAAGGCAGTGTTCGAGAACTTCGACGAGTTCAAACGCTTGCATCCCGCTCTGGCCAATCTCGACTCGGCCAAGATGGTGAAGGATGGCCTCTCGGTGCCGCTGCACCCGGGTGCGCTCAAGTACTACAAGGAAAAGGGCTGGGTGAACTAAGCACCCGGTTTCGGATCCTGGACCGGGGGCGTGATGCGCGCCTCCGGTCTGTGCTATTCGGAATACGTACGATTGGAGAAGAGACCGCTGGGAGGCCGCATGCGCGACGACCAGAAATCTTCCGCGCCACAGGTCGATCTCGAAGAGCTCGTCGCTGAATCCGATTTTGGCGGCCGACAGCCAGTTGGTTTCGCTTATGGCATTTTGCTGGTGACCGCGATTGCGTGGTCGTTGTTCCAGCTTTGGTACGCTTCTCCGCTGCCGTTCATTTTTGGCTTCGGCATTTTCAACGATACCCAGGCGCGCTCGATACACCTGGGCTTCGCGCTGTTCTTGGCTTTCACATCCTATCCCGCATTCAAATCGTCGCCGCGGAATAGAATTCCTCTGATTGACTGGATTTTTGCGCTCGTTGGAGCGTTCGCGGGAGCCTATTTGTTCCTTTTCTATCGGGAGCTCGCGTTAAGGCCTGGGCAACCGACCGATTTCGATCTTCTCACCGCGGGCGTGGGCATTCTGGTCCTGCTCGAGGCCACCCGGCGATCCCTCGGAATTCCGATGGTGATCGTCGCGACGGCGTTCATCACCTACACATTCGTCGGGCCGTATATGCCCGAGGTCATTCAACACAAGGGCGCCTCGCTCGCGAAATTCCTCAATCATCAGTGGCTGGTGACCGAAGGCGTTTATGGCGTCGCGCTGGGCGTTTCCACCAGCTTCGTCTTCCTCTTCGTGCTCTTTGGAACATTGCTCGACCGAGTGGGAGCCGGAAACTGGCTGATGCAGATCTCTGTTGCGTTGCTCGGCCGGTTCCGTGGCGGGCCTGCAAAGGTGGCCGTCATTTCATCGGCGCTTAACGGTGTGGTGTCCGGATCGTCCGTTTCCAACGTTGTTTCGGGCGGCATTTTCACCATTCCGTTGATGAAGCGCACGGGCCTTTCCGGCGTGAAAGCAGGCGCAATTGAGGCCGCATCGTCCATCAACGGTCAGATCATGCCGCCGGTCATGGGCGCCGCCGCGTTCCTGATGGTCGAGTACGTGGGAATTCCCTACTCGGAGATTGTGAAACACGCGGCGCTTCCGGCGATCGCCTCGTATTTGGCGCTGCTCTACATCGTCCATTTGGAAGCGGTGAAAATCGGCTCCCAACCGCTGCAGCGGGAAACAATGCCGATGAAAATGCGCCTGTTGCGCACAGGGCTTGGCATTTCGTCGATGATCATTGTCCTGTGCCTGCTGTACTACGGCGTGATCGCCATACAGGCTACATTCGGCCCCAGCGCCGCCTGGGCGCTGGCTCTGATCACAGCGGTGATCTACGTGGGAACGGTCTGGCTGGCTAGCCGCTATCCTAATCTCGAGCTCGATGATCCCAATGCGCCGGTCATTCACGTGCCGCGCGCGTGGGACGTGACGCGAACGGGTCTGGACTTCCTGATCCCCCTGGTCGTGCTGCTGTGGTGCCTGATGGTCGACCAGCTCTCGCCTGGTCTATCCGCGTTCTGGGGCTGCGCCACGCTGATCGGCATCGTGCTCACGCGCAAACCACTTATCGCGCTCTTCCGTGGCCAGTCGGTGCCAACGGCCCTGCATGAGGGGATTAATGATCTGCTCCAAGGCTTGGCACAGGGCGCCCGGAGCATGATCGGCATTGCCGTGGCGACGGCAACCGCGGGCATCGTTGTTGGCACGATCACCCTGACGGGCCTCGGGCTGATGATGACGGACTTCGTCGAGTACCTCTCTGGCGGGAACGTCATCCTGATGCTCTTGCTCATTGCGGCGGCGAGCCTCGTGCTCGGCATGGGTATTCCGACCACCGCCAATTACATTCTTGTCGCGACGCTCATGGCCCCGGTCGTTGTCGAGCTCGGCGCTCAGGCTGGTCTCGCCATCCCGCTGATCGCGGTGCACCTGTTCGTGTTCTACTTCGGCATCATGGCCGACATCACGCCGCCGGTGGGGCTTGCTGCGTTCGCAGCAGCAGCCATCTCTAAAGAAGACCCCATCAAGACCGGACTTCAGGGGGCCTTCTACTCCCTCCGCACAGCGATCCTGCCGTTCGTATTCATCTTTAATCCGGCCCTGCTGCTGATCGGATACGATAATTGGTGGGAGTTGACCGTCGCGGTTGCTGCATCCCTGGCTGCCATCCTCATCTTCTCTGCGGCCACCATGAACTGGTTCGTGACGCGCTCTCGCCTTTGGGAGAGCGCCGTGCTGTTAGTGGCCTGTTTCGCGCTTCTCAGGCCGGATTGGTTTATCGATCAGTTCTATCCGAAGTACGTCGAAAGGCCGGCGCAGGAGTTCATGACTCGTGTCGCCGAGGCGCCGGACAACTATCGCATGGCCGTGAAAGTGGTGGGCTTCAATCTCAACGGGGATGAAGTCGAGAAGACGGTGAGCCTCCGGCTTGGTCCGAAGAAACCCGCTCCCGAGCGTCTTCGTCAGATGGGGCTAACCGTAACGGCCCTGGGCGACACTGTCTCGATCACCAACGTGCAGTTCGGCTCGTACGCCAAGAGAATCGGGCTCGATGTCGGGTACGAAATCATTGCAGTCCTAGAGCCGGCCCGTCGTCCATCGACACTCTGGCCCATCGGCGCGGCCCTGCTGGCAGTCGGCGGGATCGCGTTGGTCCAGCGTTCCCGCGTCAGGCGGAGCGAGAAACTTCAGGCCGCCTGAGGCAATAGGGCCGGGCGTAGGCGAATTCGACGCGCATACTTTATTTTTCGTGTAAAGAAATGCTATGCGTTCGGGCGCATCGTAGGTAAAGTGGCGTCCGGTCAAAAGGGAGGTCGGGCAGGGTCGAGCCATGCGTCTGACAAAACAAACCAGCCATGCGATCCGTATACTCATTCACTGCGCCCATGCGCGCGGTAAATTGGTCAAGGTGGCCGACATTGCCGAGAGCCTGGGGCTGACCCAGCAGAACGTCTTCAAGATCGTCCACATCCTCACGCGCGCGAAGTTCCTGAAAGCGGTGCGCGGGCGTCACGGTGGCGTGCGACTGGCGCAGGACCCGTCAGCTATTCGCATTGGCGATGTGGTTCGCGCCACGGAGGTGACGCACGTTGCGATCGAGGGCGAGGTCCCGACGAAGGGCCGCGGCAAGGGCAAGGAGCAGCCCATCAGCCGCGTTCTGGACAACGCACTCGAAGCCTTCATCAGCGTTCTCGATCAGCACACGCTGGCTGATATGGCGGGAACCCCGCCTCTCCGGGACGAGGACGAAACGCCGGAGGTGCAAGTTCGGGAGCGCAAACGCGCTGCTCGCCCGCACTCTGCGGTTGAAGCTGTTGCTGGCAAGGTTCTGCGCTGACGGATGATTCGTTGAGACCGCGTGTCATTATGCCTCGCGAGGTCGACTGGCGAATTATGATTTTATCTCCTACTACGCCAGTCGGATTTTGGCCCTGGGTTGTGCGTATTAGGCAGCTTCGCACTGGGGGACACAATTCCCCGCGGGGCTGGAAGGGGGAAGCGTGATCATCTGTTCCTGTGCAGTCATTTCAGACAGGGAAATCGAGGAAGCTCTCGTAGAGATCCTCTCCCAGCCCAACGCTCCCTTGCCGACTCCGGGTGTCGTTTATCGCCATCTGTCGAAAAAAATGGCCTGCTGCAGCTGCGCACCTCTTGCCGTTTCGACGATCTATGCGCTTGTCGAGAAGCTTGAGCGGGAAGGGCGCGTCTCGCCAGATGCCTGCGCAACTGCCAAAGTCCGCCTTGTTCGTCTGAATAAGCGTCGCCGGGAACTCAACCTCCCTCGTACCGCTTTGATTGCAGCCGAGTAAGCGACCGGGTATCGAAGGATTATTGATTCCCGGATGAGGAGGTTGGGATGAAGGGCAAGCAGGCAGTCATCGATGTGCTGAACGAGGCACTTCGGCTGGAACTGGGCGCCATTAACCAGTATTGGCTCCATTACCGGCTTGCAGAGGACTGGGGCTACACGCTCCTTGCTAAGAAGGAGCGGGAGGAGTCCATGGAGGAGATGGTCCACGCGGACAAGCTCGTGAAGCGCATCATCTTCCTGGAAGGCCTCCCGAACATGCAAACGATCGCGCCGTTGCGGATCGGTCAGAACATCCGGGAACTGCTCGAAGCGGATCTCGCCGGCGAGTACGACGCTCGTAACCTCTACATCCAAGGTCGCAAGATCTGCCACGACGCGGAAGATTATGTCTCCATGGAGCTCTTCGAGGAGCTGCTTGAAGACGAAGAGGGGCACATCGACTTCCTGGAAAGCCAGCTGCAGCTTCTCAACACCATCGGTGAGCAGAAGTACGCTCAGCTGCAGGCGGCGCCCGCCAACGAGGCAGACAGCGACTAATCGCTCAGTCTTCGCTCCACATACGGATCAGATTGGCGAGGGATTTCGAGACGAGATTGAACGTCTGGGAAGATCCCTCGCGTTCAAAGAGCTGGCGGCGCGCGGTGTCGAGCTCAAAGAGCAGCTCCCGCTGCGCCGCATCTCTGATAAAGCTCCGCACCCAGCCAACAGCAGCAAGGCGTTCGCCGCGCGTCACCGGCGCAACCCGATGGAGCGTTGTCGAGGGATAAACGATGACGCTTCCTGCCGGCAGCTTGACGGCGTCCTCGCCCGCGGGCGACGCGATAATGAGTTCGCCACCGTCGTATGTTTCCGGCGGGGACAGAAACAGGGTGAACGATATGTCCGTCCGCGCGCCGTCCATGATCGGCTCGTCGACATGTTCACCGTAGGCATCATTGACCCGGTAACGTGAGAACATTGGGCCGATGAACCGCTTCGGGCGGGCGGCCATCTCAAACACGGCATTGGCCCGAAGCCGGTCGGCGATCATTTCGCGCAAGGTTTCGATGTCTTCGCTTTCGCGCGCCTGGGCATTGGATTTTACGGCTCGAGCTGCGAAACCGGCGGTCGCGCGGCCATCGACGAAGCGGGCCTTGTTGAGAACGGAAACCGCATTCGCAACTTCCGCTGCATTAAGCACATCCCCAATTGACAGAATCATTACCGGCTCCTGCGATGATTCGGCAGTAGAAACGCCTTGTTTCTTGACGCTGGCCGTCAATAATAGCGCCTGATTTGACCAGGAGGTTAGCATGATCATCCGAAATCGCCGTCTGTGGCTCGGTATTGGCACTGCAACCCTGGCAGGCGCTGCTGTTGCGACTGGCGTTACCGCTGAGGACACCATGCAGCACAATCACGGCAGTCAGCCTGGCGCGAGCGAGCCAGGTGCGCCAAACATGCTGGCGGCACCGCAGGCCGGCGAAGCCTACCTGACGGACGGCGGACCAAGGGACACGCGCATCCGTATTTACCGCGACATTGCGTTGATGCGGGGTCACCTGCGGGTTGGCGACGAATTGATCCGTGAGGGCCGTTGGGATGACGCGGTCGTGCACTTCCTGCATCCGGCCGAGGAGCTTTACGGGGCCATGGAGCGCTACATCAAGCTGCATGGCGTCACGCCCTTTGACCGTGAGCTGAAGGCTCAGGCGGAGGCCGTTAAGGCAAAGCGCATGCGCGCCTACGAGCAGAATGCCAAGGTCGTTCAGCAGCGGCTCTCCGCGGCGCTCGAGAAATTCAAGACATTCATGACTCCGCCACTGCGGAGCTTCACGGTGCGCAGCGCGAACGAGGTGCTGAAGGTCGCGGCATCAGAATACGAGGCCGCCATCGAGGACGGCCGGATCGTCAATCCGATGGAGTATCAGGACAGCCGCGGATTTGTTTGGACGGCGAGCGACATGTACGACGAGGTTGCGAAGGAACTCGAGCAGATCGACGCGGCAAAACTGCAGGAAATCCGCTCACACATCGAAAAAATGAAGACGGCTTTCCCCGGGGCCATGCCACCAGGTCAGCCGGTGATGAGCCCGGAAGAGTTCTCTGAGTTGGCCACCAAGATTGAAGAGCTTTCCTCGGTTTATTGGTAGGAGAAAATGCTTTGGGGGCCTGCGGCCCGACTTTGCGTCTTTCTGGGCGCAGTCATTGTCGGGTTTGGAACGGTAGCCGCCTTTGGAACTCCAGGCAGCACGACAGTTAAGCAATCTGACGCGGAGGCCATTCGGGCACGGGTAAAGAGGGCCTTCGCCCGCCCGAAAGCAATACCTCAGCCGCCGGATAATCCCATTACGCCGGAAAAGGTTGCTCTTGGTGAGCGGTTGTTCAACGACCCTAGGCTGTCCTCCAACGGCAAGATTTCGTGCGCCAGCTGCCACGATCCAAGGCTTGCATTCACGGATGGCGTACCCACTGGCGAAGGTGTAACCGGCCGGCCGCTGAAGCGCCATACGCCAACTCTCTGGAATTTGGCGTGGGCACGGCGATCCTTGATGTGGGATGGGCGGAGCGAGAGCCTGGAGCTGCAGGCGAAGGAGCCCATCCAGAACCCCGATGAGATGGGTGAAACCCTTGAGCGCATCGTGGAGCGGCTTTCCCGCGATCCAGAGTACAAGGCTGCCTTCGCCAGCGCGTTCCCTTCCGATCCCAAGGTCCGTGCTGACAACCTGCTCAAAGCGCTCGCTGCGTACGAGCGCACGTTGGTTTCGCCGAAAACACGGTTCGATCTTTGGGTGGAAGGCGACGAGAACGCCCTGACTGAGGAGGAAAAGAAGGGGTTTGATCTGTTCATCGGTAAGGCGCGCTGCATCAACTGCCACACCGGCTTCGCCTTTACCGATCACAGCTTCCACGACATTGGCTTGCCCTCCGAAGATGATCTGGGGCGAGGACCGGTGGTGGGCCTCGAAAGGCTCAATTTCGCGTTCAAGACACCCGGGTTACGTGAGCTGGCGTGGACGGCGCCTTACATGCACGACGGCTCGATGGAGACGCTGGAGGAGGTGATCCGCCACTATGAGGCCGGCGGCGTCGACAGGCCTACGCGATCCCGGGAGATGCCGTCTCGGATCGATCTGACGGACGAGGAGCGGCAAGCGCTGATCGCCTTCCTCTACACGCTTTCCAGCGAGAATCCGCCCAAACCATCCCAGGAGTTTTCACTCAGCAAGCGACAAGCATCTTTGGAGACGGCCTCGGGTGATGAAAAAGCGGTAGCTACCGCAACGGTCAGTCAGCGAAATAAAGAATTCACCCCAGGGCACGTCGTTATCAAGCGGGGGGAGGTGCTAACCATCCTCAACGACGATACGCGCACCCACAACGTGCGGATCTACGACCCACGCTTCGACTTCAACTCCGGCGCCCAGGAACCAGGCGAGACCATCACCATTGCCCTGCCCACAACCGGCACCTTCAAGGCATTCTGCGGCATCCACCCGAACATGGAGCTCACTATAGAGGTGGAGTAAGCTCCTGGCAGATTGGGATCGGCCGACGCGAAGAGCTTTCGCGGCGTTATAGCCCCTGCAGTCACGAAGCCGATGAAGACGCAGCCGCAACTGCCCGAGCTTAAGCGTGTGGTGCTGATAGGTGCCGGCCACGCGCATCTCATAGCGATGCGCGATTTCAGTCTTCGCTTCCTTGAGGGCGCTCAGCTGACAGTCATCACGCACCATTCGTATGCGCTCTACTCGGGCATGGTGCCCGGGATTATTGCGGGCCACTATAGTCCCGACGAGGCCCGGATTGATGTGGGGGCGGTCGCCAAAGCGGCGGGTGCCTCCCTCTGTCTCACGGAGGCCATAGGCATTGATCTCGCGAACAACCGCGTCATCTGCCGGGATTGCAGTTCGGTTTCGTTTGACCTGCTCTCGATCAACACCGGCTCAAGCCCCAGTTCGGATGTGCCGGGCGTGCCGGAGCACGCGATATCGATCAAACCGTTCGAAGTATTCCTCACACGGTTTGAGACGGTCCGCAGGACGATTATCGAAAGCGGGACCAGCGTCCGGATCGGGATGGTGGGAGCGGGAGCCGCGGGCGTTGAGCTGCTACTGGCCATCCACCACCGGCTGACCCGGGAGGCTGCTCTAGCCGGTCAGGGGAAGCCGAGGCTGCAGTTTGTTCTCTTCAGCGCAACATCAGAGATCCTGCCTTCGCATCCGCCCGCCTTAAGACGGCGCATCAAGCGCTTGCTGGATGAGCGGGGCATCGAGGTGTGCACCGACTGCTATGTGGAAGCGGTCAAGCCAGGTGCCGTTTACATCGCAGGTCAGGGTCGTCGGGCAGTCGACGTCATCTTCTGGGCAATCCAGGCCGCGCCGCCGGCGTGGCTGCGTGACACTGGTCTGGCTTTGGATGACAAAGGCTTCATTCGCGTTTGGCCGACCCTAGAGTCGGTTTCCCATCCGCACATCTTTGCAGCTGGCGACGTCGCCTCGATCGAAAATCACGATCTTCCGCGGTCCGGTGTGTATGCCGTGCGGCAGGGCAGCTTCGTCGCCGCTAACCTGCGCCGAGCCGCCCTGGGGAACCCGCTGACCGCCTACAAGCCTCAGAGAGATGCCCTTTATCTGGTATCGACTGGTGACCGACATGCCATCGGTACCCGGAATGGCTTCGCCCTGGGTGGTGGCTGGGTATGGAAGCTGAAGGATTGGATCGACCGCCGCTACGTTCGGCAATTCCCGGGCAGCGACGTAGGCCGCGGATGACCACATCCTCTCGGCACGCCCGCCGGGCGCTTTCGCCGCAGATATTGAAGGGCTGAAAAAGCGTTCCTAGATAGGGCTACAGCCATGCATCTGACGGCCCACGTGCAGTCCGCTGTCGCGGATAACGGGAACGCTTTGCCGAATGTATGGCGCGCTCGGGCCGCTGCAGGTTCGTGGTCCCCGAATTTGTTATCTTCACGCAAAACTTGAACGTTCTCCACGCGAAGGAGTTGTCACGTGCAGCAATGGCATAACGCTCGCCGGGATGGGCGCGCCCAGGCTAGCAGACCGACAACTCGCGCCGCTAGAGGCCGCATGAAGATCGCTCTTGTTTCGCCCCTGTACGAGTCGGTGCCACCGGTGCTCTACGGGGGTACTGAACGCATTGTCTCCATTTTGGCGGACGAACTTGTGGCGCAAGGCCACGATGTCACGCTTTTTGCCAGCGGGGACTCGATCACCGCGGCAAATCTCGTTCCCGCTTGTGAGCGAGCTCTCCGCCTTAATCCTAAAGTCCACGATCCCCTGCCCTACCACCTGATGATGCTCGACGAAGTCTGCCGGCAGGCGGACGACTTCGACATCATTCACTTCCATACTGATCTGCTGCAGATGCCATTGTTATCGACGCTTCGGACGCCGAGCGTCACGACGGTGCATGGGCGATTAGATCTGCCAGATCTCTGGCCGTTCTACAGCAGATTTTCAGACGTTCCCCTCGTCGCTATCTCCAATAGCCAACGTTCTCAGCTTCCGATGGCCAATTTCGTGGCCACGATTTATCACGGCCTGAGGCCGGATCGGGTGCCGTTCACCCCGGAACCGAAAGGCGGCTATTTGGCGTTCCTTGGGCGAATATCACCTGAAAAGAGACCGGACCGGGCGATTGAAATCGCTCAGCGGACAGGGATGCCGCTGAAGATTGCGGCAAAGGTCGATCGCGCCGATCGTGGCTATTGGGAGGACGTGATCCGGCCGATGCTCGTCGATAATTTGAATGTCGAATACATCGGCGAGATCAGTGACCGTGAGAAGCCGGAATTTCTGGGGAACGCTGCGGCGTTACTTTTCCCCATAGATTGGCCGGAGCCCTTCGGCATTGTCATGATTGAGGCAATGGCCTGTGGTACGCCAGTGCTCGCTTTCCGTTGCGGGTCGGTCCCCGAGGTTATCGATCACGGCGTGACAGGTTATATTGTTGACAGTGTTGATGAAGCTGTCTCGTCTATGGACGGGTTGCTAAGTCTGAACCGGGCGCTCGTCCGCAAGCGGTTCGAAGAGCGCTTCACGGCGGAACGGATGACGCGTTCGTACGTCGAGCTTTATAGGAAGCTGATCAATCAGGCGCGCGAGGAGGTGGACGTTATCTCCGACGCCGCCGTGCTTTCACGTCGTTCGTTGGGCTCAGAAACACATCGCACGCCGCAGTAAGTTCGGAATACGATGTCGAGCACCGAACCAGTCTACATAGAGAGGGCGGTAAAACCGCCCTCCTTTGCAGTTACGTCCTCGGTCTCGCTCCAGGCCCGACGGCTTCGGACCCTAAAGCATGACGATACGTTCGCCGTCCTCGACGCTGGCGGCGATATTCATCTCGGCCACACGTCCGTCGAGGGTCTCTATCACAAAGACACCCGCCACCTTTCGCACTTTGCGCTAGGCATCAACGGATTACGCCCGTTGTTGCTGAACTCGATGATGCGTGACGACAACTCAGCGCTCACCTGCGATTTTACAAATCCCGAAATTGAAGAGCACGGTGAGGTCCTGGTCGAGCAGGACATTATCCATATTCGCAAAATTCAATTCATTTGGCGCGGCGTGCTCTATCAGCGCGTTTCGGTCAGAAATCACGGCGATCGCACCCACAACATAACCATTGGATTCGGCTTTTCCGCCGATTTTTGTGACGTCTTCGAAGTTCGCGGGATAAAGCGCGAAAAGCGGGGACGTTTACACAAGCCCATCGTCCACGATTCGAGCGTTCTGCTGGGCTATACTGGTCTCGACGAAAGAACGCGCACCACGCAGATCATTTTCGATCCAAAACCGGATCGGATCGACAAAAGCCATGCCGGATATTTTGTGAGCTTGGAGCCTGGCGGAAGCTGCCTTATTCACGTTGCCGTCAAATGTGATGGGCAGGGAATTGACCGGCGTTCGAGCGAGGCGTTCATATGGGCTCTCCGCGCCTCACGGAGTGAGCTGCATCAGGCGTCTCGGCGCGCTGTATCGATCGAAACATCTCACGACATCTATAACGAGTGCGCCTCGCGGGCGATTGCCGACCTCTACATGCTGATGTCCCGCAAGGAAGAGGGGCTCGTTCCCTATGCTGGTATTCCTTGGTACAGCACGGTCTTCGGCCGGGACTCGCTGATTACCGCGCTGTTGATGCTCTGGCTCGATCCGACGATCGCGCGAGGCGTTCTGAGACACTTGGCGGCCAACCAGGCGAACGATATCGATCCGGCCTCCGATGCCGAGCCGGGGAAGATTCTGCACGAAGTGAGGCTCGGTGAGATGGCGGAACTTGGCGAAGTTCCTTTCCGCCGCTACTATGGCAGCATCGATTCCACGCCGTTGTTTGTCATTTTGGCCGGCGCTTATTTGGAGCGCACGGACGACGTCGAGACCATCCGAGAGATCTGGCCAAATATTCAGGCGGCGCTGAAATGGATCGACGAATTTGGCGATAGCGACGGCGACGGCTTTGTCGAATACAGCCGTAAGAGTTCATCGGGTCTTACCAACCAGGGTTGGAAGGACAGTTACGACTCGATTTTCCACGCGAACGGCGAACTGGCGAAAGCACCTATCGCCCTGGTGGAGGTACAGGCATACGTTTACGGCGCCAAGCGACGGGCCGCTGAAATTGCCATGCGGCTCGGGTATGGTGAGCTCGCCGAAGAACTTTCAGGGCAGGCGGAGCTGCTGAGAAAGCGCTTTCACGAGGCGTTCTGGTCGGATGAGATCGGCACCTACGCAATCGCCCTGGATGGGGATAAGCGGCCCTGCCTTGTTCAAACGTCCAACGCTGGCCACGCACTGTTGACCGGCATTGTACCAGAGGAATATGCCCCACGCTTAGTTGAGACGTTGATGAGCCGCGAATCGTTTTCAGGGTGGGGCATTCGCACGGTCGCCACGACGGCGCGGCGCTTCAATCCGATGTCCTACCACAACGGCTCCGTTTGGCCGCACGACAACGCTCTGATCGGCCTTGGCTTTGCGCGGTATGGGTTCAAGGACCAGGCGGCCAGGATTTTCGAGGCGTTGTTCGACGCGTCGACGCATCTGGAGCTGCGCAGGCTCCCGGAACTCTATTGCGGATTTACGCGCCGGCGTAATCAGGGGCCGACGCTTTATCCGGTCGCCTGCGCGCCGCAGGCTTGGGCCGCTGCGGCTCCCTTGGCAATGGTTCAGGCCTGCCTTGGTCTGCGCGTGCAGCCGACGCTCGGAACGATCAGCTTGTTCCGGCCCATGCTGCCGAACTTTCTTGAATATATCACGCTCCGTGGACTGACGTGTGGCTCAGTGGTGGTCGACGTGCAGTTCCGCCGGATCGGAGATCAGATCTCAATGCACGTCTTGAATTCTACGGGAGACGTGCGGCTGACGATGACAATGTGAGCCGCTTGGCATTTCCAAGCGGCTCTTACTTTTGCGTTGCTTACTGCAGCCGCAGCAGCAGCCCGGCAACAAGGCGTGCCCGCTCCACGAGGCTGTCGATCTCAATATATTCTCCGAGCGTATGAAGCCCGGCACCGCGGACGCCGATCGAGTCCAGGGTCGGAATGCCGAGGGCGCCGGTGAAATTGCCGTCGGAGCCACCACCTGCACTGCCGTGCGTCAGGTCGAAGCCAATTTCACGGGCGATATCGCGCGCGATTTCGTAGAGAGCCATGGTGCCTTCGTTTGGCTCCCAAACTGGCCGCGTAACGCCGCGCGTGACCTCGATAACGACGTCATTTTCCTCGCCGTTCAGGGCCAGCATGCGCTCGACTCCGCGATCCAGGTCTTCCTGGCGCTTCGCCATGCTGAGCACTTCGGCCTCACAGAGTGAGGAGACGCAATTGACCCACTTGCCCGCGTGGATGACGCCGACACTAAAGGTGCAGTCGTCCGTCGTCATCGCTTCGATCTCGAGGATCTTGCGGGCCATGGTTGCGATGGCAGAGCGACCTTCTTTCAAGAGATAGCCAGCGTGGCTGGGCCGCCCAATGGTCTTCACGTTGAAGCGAGCAATGGCATAGCGGCCAGTGACGGCACCGCCATCTTGGCGCGCCGGCTCTGGAACCAGCACGTATTTGTTCTTGCGCGCTTCGGCTTCGATGAGCTCGCGCGTAGATGGCGTGCCAACTTCCTCATCGGGAGTGAGGAGAAACGTTATGGGCAGCGGCGTCTCCAGGCCGGCACGCGCAAGCTGGCGGATAGCTTCGAGGCTGACGTAGTTTCCGCCCTTCATATCCTGAATACCGGGGCCGTAGCAGCGCCCATTTTCGATGCGCCATGGATTGACTTTCAGTGTGCCCACTGGATGGACAGTATCCATGTGGCCGCAAATGAGAATGCCCGGCTTCCCGAAGTCCTTGTGCGGAAAGCGGGCGCGGACGGAGCCGCCAAAACCCATGCGACCAGGAATGCGTTCGATTTCTGCACCCGCAGCCGCGAGATCATATGAAGCAAGGTCCATCATGCGATCGACGGCTGATGCGTCGTAGGTCGGGCTCTCGCATTCCACCCAGGGCTTCAGCCCCGCGAGCATTTCTTCTGTATTAAAGGGCAGCTGCTTCAAATCCATGGTGCTTCCTCTTTTTCTTTCTTGGACCTGCTACAGCGGCAGGCGCCGCTCGACGATGCGCGCCATGATGCTCGCTCCAACGGGCAGCATGTCATCGTCGAAAATGAATGCGGGGTTATGCAACGGAACGGTTCCTTTGTGGCCAAGCGTGCAGTAGGCGCCCGGCACAGCTTTCAACATGTCCGCGAAATCCTCGCTGCCGGTCATGAGGTCATTGGTTTCGGAGATGTTCTCTTCGCCAACTATGTCCGCAGCAGCTTCGAGATAGGCTTTTGAGCACGCTTCGTCGTTCACGAGAACTGAGAAAATTTCCCGAATATCGACCGAAACTTCCACGCCATAGCTTTGTGCGAATCCGGCACAGAGCTGACGGACGCGATTGTGAATGAGCTCTTTCACACCATCATCAAAATACCGGATGGTTCCCGCGATTGCCGCCTTGTCCGGAACGACGTTATAGGCCGAACCGGAATGAATCTGTGTGACGGAAAGAACAGCCGGCTTCAAAGGTTCGACATTTCGGCTGACGATAGTTTGCAAGTTTTGAACGAGAGAAGTCGCAACGACGATGGGATCGCGTGCCTGATGCGGCATGGCGCCATGGCTGCCAACACCCTGAACCGTGATGTCGAAGAAGCTGGCACCGGCCATTGCAGTACCCGGTTTCACCCCAACCTTATTGGGCTCGGCGAGCGGATTGTTGTGGATCCCATAGACTTCGTCACAGGGAAATTTCTCAAATAGTCCGTCAGTGAGCATGGCGCGCGCGCCGCCGAGACCTTCCTCCGCCGGCTGGAAAATCACGACTGCACGACCAGCAAAATTTCGCGTTTCGGCGAGGTACCGCGCCGCGCCGAGCAGCATGGTGGTGTGGCCATCGTGGCCGCAGCCGTGAAAGCGGCCGGGATTCTTGGAGGCGTAGGGCAGATTAGTTAGTTCGTCCATTGGCAGCGCGTCCATATCGGCGCGAAGGCCGATGGAGCGGCCGGGTTTCTTGCCATAAATAATGCCGACGACACCAGTCTTGCCGATGCCGGTGTGAACCTCGTCCACGCCCCAGGACTTGAGCAGCTCCGCAACCTTCGCGGATGTGCGCACCTCTTCGAAGCCGATTTCCGGATGCTGATGGAAATCGCGGCGGATTGCCGTGAGTTCATCAGCGTACTCGGCAATCCTCGGCAATACAGGCATGAGTAGGCTCCTTGAGACAGATAGTGTGAAAGTCAGGCGGCCGATACTTCGCGAAAATTCGCAAAATCCCAAAAGCGTCCCGGCGCCGCTTCGATCAGTGCCTGCGTGTAGGGATGCTTGGGATTGGCCAAAACGTCTTGGGCTGGGCCGTACTCGACGATACGACCGCGCTGCATGACGGCAACGTCATCGCAAATTTGAGCGGCAACGCGCAGGTCATGAGTAATGAAAAGAATGGTAATGCCGAGTTTCTGCTGTAGCTCGTCGAGAAGATCTAACACTTGGGCTTGGACGGAAACGTCAAGCGCGGAGACAGCCTCATCTGCCACCAGAACATCCGGCTCCATCGCAAGAGCACGGGCTATGGCAATTCTTTGCCGCTGACCACCCGAGAATTGGTGCGGGTAGCGGCTAAGCGCATCTTCTGGCAGACCCACGAGTGTCAGGAGTTCCGCCGCGCGGGCGAGTGCGGTTTTTCGATCCTGGCCCCGATTGAGCGGGCCTTCGATCAGGCTTTCACCGATCGTCCAGCGCGGGTTCAACGAGCGATAAGGGTCCTGGAAAACGATCTGGATGTGCCGGCGGTATGGCCGCAAAGCCCTGCGCGAAGGCTGCGCAAAATCTTTGCCCGCAACCTCGATCTTTCCGGCAGTCGGATCAATCAGGCGCATGACGCACCGGGCGACGGTTGATTTCCCTGATCCCGATTCGCCAACGATTCCGAGCGTCCGACCACGTGCAATGGAAAAGTTGACGTCCTCAGCTGCGTGAACGTGGGAAGTTCGCGAGAAAAGGGACCGGGAGGTATAGATTTTTTGCAGATTGCTGACGATAAGAACGTTCTCGGCGCCATTTGCCGGGCGTGGTGGCCGCGGCACCAGGCTCGGGACCGAACGGAGAAGCCGCTTGGTGTATTCATTCTTCGGCTCACGGAAGAGCCTTTCGACCGGCGCATGCTCAACGAGCTCGCCCCGCTTCATCACATGAACGGTATCCGCGATTTCTGCAACCACACCCATGTCGTGGGTGATGAAAAGAACGGCTGTTCCGTGCCTTTCCTGCAGCTCTGCAATCAGGCTCAGAATCTGTTTCTGAGTTGTCACGTCGAGCGCCGTCGTAGGCTCATCGGCGATGAGTAACTGCGGCTCGAGCACCAGCGCCATGGCGATCATGATGCGCTGGCGCTGCCCTCCTGAAAGTTGATGTGGGTAGGAGCTATAGATGCGCTCAACGTCCGGCAGGCGCACTTGCCGCATGATGTCGAGCACGCGGTTCCGCTTTTCGCGCGCGGATAAGCGCACGTGAGTATCGAGCACCTCCTCGATCTGATCGCCGACGCGCATTACGGGGTTAAGCGCCGTCATCGGCTCCTGGAAAACCATGGAGATGCGCTTGGCGCGAATTTCGCGCAAGGCTTGCGGGCTCAGCTCGAGCAGGTTCGTGCCTTCGAGCAGTATTTTGCCGCCGGTGACGCGGAGGGCGCCTTTGGGCAGCAAACCCATGACAGCAAGTGAGGTTACGGATTTGCCCGAGCCGCTTTCGCCAACGAGGCAGGCCGTTTCACCATTGCGGATTTGGAGCGAGACTCGATTGACAACCGGAGGAGCGCCAGAAACCCCCTCGAGGCTCACCGTGAGATCCTGAATATCGAGGATCACCCGGGCATCATCGAAGGTCCGCTTTTTGAAGTACATGGATCACGCCTCCCGCTTCTTGAACCGCGGGTCCAGCACATCCCGCGCGGCGTCGCCCAGGAGGTTGATCGAAAGAATGCAAAGAGAAAGCATTAGGCCCGGCCAGAAGATGAGCGACGGCTTGATTTGGAAGTAAACCCGCCCCTCGGCCATGATGTTACCCCAGGTGGGGATTTCCGTGCTCACGCCAGCGCCCAGAAACGAGAGAAGGGCTTCGGTCAAAATGGCCGAAGCGCAAATGTAGGTACCCTGAACAGTGAGCGGTGCCAACGTGTTCGGCATGAGGTGCCGCAACAGAATTTTGGGCATTGATGTGCCGAGAGTGATGGCGGCCTCCACGTACGGCTCCTCACGTGCAGAAAGCACGACGGATCGGACAAGCCGTACAACGCGTGGAACTTCGGGGATCGTAATTGCGGCCAACACGGACCAGAGGCTCGGCCCGTTGAGCGAAACGAGAGCAATGGCCAGCAAGATGGAGGGGATGGCCATCATGCTGTCCATGATACGCATGATGATGGCGTCGGCGAGCCGGAAAAAACCGGACACGAGGCCGATCAACAAACCAATAATCACGCTGGTAAAGGCCGCGCCGATGCCGATAAGGAGGGAAACACGCCCACCATAAATTGTACGCGAAAAGAGGTCACGTCCATAGGCATCCGTACCCAGCGGATAGATATCGCTCGGACCTTTTAGCCGCTGGACGCTATTCATTGTCAGCGGGTCGTGGGGCGCGATGAGCGGTGCGAAAATCGCTGTCAAAACGATAACGACGAGGACGATCGCAGCGATAATGGGCCCCACGCCGCTGCGCCAGCGCTGCGGCAGCGACAAGGCACCGAGAAGCCACTGAAGTCCAGAGACAGGTTGCGGAGCTGCCGTCATCAGTAGCGGATCCTCGGATCAAAGAATGTGTACGATATGTCAATGATCAGGTTGATCAGCACGTACATGGCGCTGGTCAACAGGATCATGGCCTGGATCACGGGATAGTCGCGCGCCAGAATGGCATCCACCGTCAGGCGGCCAAGGCCTGGGATGTTGAACACGCTCTCTGTCACGACCACGCCGCCGATCAGCAGCGCAAACCCCGTGCCGATGATGGTCATGATGGGGACGGCCGCGTTACGGAGCGCGTGCCGGAATAGAACGACGCGTTCTTTTACCCCTTTGGCTCTTGCCGTGCGGATGAAATCCTCGCCAAGCACCTCGAGCATGCTTGCTCGAGTCATGCGCGCAATGAGGGCCACATAAATTGTAGCGAGAGTCAGACAGGGAAGAATTGCACGCGAAAGAAAGCGTCCGAACCCTTGCGACGGCGGGGAATACCCTTGCACTGGAAGCCAGCGCAATTCGATCGAGAAGATCTGGATGAATATATAGCCGATAACGAATACCGGAATTGAAAAGCCCAGCACCGAAAACGTCATGACGGCATAGTCAGACCAGGTACGGTGGCGCCATGCTGCGAGCACGCCAAGTGGAACGGCAATCAAAACAGAAAGCGTGATCGTCAGCAGCGCGATATTGATTGTGGGCCAGATGCGCTGCCCGATCATGCGCGTCACGGGAGTATTGGAAATGAGCGATGTGCCGAGATCGCCCTGAAGCAGAAGCCCAACCCACGTAATGAACTGCACGTGGAGCGGCTCGGTTAGACCAAGCGAGCGGCGTATCCTTTCGAGCTGCTCCGGCGTCGCCATGTCTCCGGCGATGATCGCTGCAGGGTCGCCCGGCGTCAGGCGAAGAAGCAGGAAGACGAAGACTGCCACACTCACAATCACAGGAATGACGGCAAGTATTCGCCGGATTATGTATCCTAGCATCGGCCCCGACCTCTAGGCGCAGCGATTCATAACGGGCGATGGGCGGCGTATCCTCCGCCGCGCGGAGCGCCGCGTCTTTGACGCGGCGCCTTCTTTTTGCAAGGGGTTAGTCGGCCTTCTCGATGTTCCAGAAAACAGGAACCGGAGAAGGAATCATGCCGGTCAGCTTCTTGCTTCGGGCTTGCGGTGCCGCGTACTGACCTAGCGGGATATAGATCACATTCTCCAGAACGTGCTTCTGAATGCGGACGGCGACCTCACGCTGCTTTTCGGGCGTATCTGCTTCGATGAACTCCGCGCGGAGCGCTTCGAGCTGGTCATCCTTCGGCCAACCGAACCAAGCCTGATCACCGCGGCCATTCAGCATCGGGCTAATGAGCGGCGAGTTGATTTCGGGCACCATCCAGTTGGTGAAGAACAGGTTCCATCCGCCCTCCGAGGGCTTTGCCTGGCTTGCGCGGCGGGTGACCAGCGTCTGCCAGTCCATCGCCTGCATATCGACGTTAAACCCGGCCTCACGCAGAGCCTGGGCCGCGACGACCGGCTGCTTCTGCAACGAAATAACGTCCGTTGGCTGCATCAGAACGACCGGCGTGCCGTCGTATCCGGCTTCCTTGAGGAGTTGCTTCGCAGCTTCCTTGTCTCCGCCCTTGATCAGCGTTTCGGCACCGCTTTCATCGCCAAGTGGCGTTCCGCATCCGAAAATAGCGCCGCAGATTTTGTAGTACTTCGGATTACCAATCATGGTTCCGAGCACATCTGCCTGGCTCAGCGCCTTCAGTGCGGCCTGCCGGATTTTCACGTTGTCAAAGGGCGGATGCTTGAAGTTCATGCGCCCCATCGTCTGGTAGCCGAGGTCGTCGCGTGTTTCGACGACGACGTCGTCATTGCCCTCAAGCAGCGGCAGCAAGTCGATCTGCACCTGCTCGATGTAGTCGATTTCGCCCGACAGCAGCGCGTTGATGGTCGTCTGGGCGTCGGGCATTGTTACCCACTTGACGGTGTCGACCTTGACGACCTTGCCGCCGGCCATCCAGCTCGGTGGCTCATTGCGGGGCACGTAGTCAGCGAACTTTTTGTACGTGACGCTCACGCCGGGCTGGTATTCGGACTCGACGAAGACGAACGGTCCCGATCCGGTGTAGTCAGTAATCGCCTGGTCAGGCGGCGTGTTCGCCACGCGCTCCGGCATGATGAACGGCGGCACGGCCGACTGCTTGCCGACGATTTCGAGAAGTGCGGGGAAGGGCTTTTTCAGTTTCCAGACGAGTGTCTTGTCGTCGGTTGCCTCAAGGCTTTCCGTCACGTCGAAAATGAGCTGGCCACCGGAATCCCGCTTGCCCCAACGTTTGAGGGACGCAACGGCGTCTCTCGCCGTTACGGGATTACCATCGTGGAATTTCAACCCGTCCCGCAATTTGAAGGTGTAGGTGAGCTTGTCATCCGAAATGGTCCAGTCGGCCATTTGCGGCTGGGGTTGGAAGTTCTCATCCACCGCCACCAACACGTCATAAATCATGTACGCGTGGTCGCGGGTGATGTGTGCCGTCGTGATGATCGGGTCGAGCACGCGCAACCCGGAGTGCATCACGCCAGTAATCGTTTTCTCCGCAGCTGCCGGTTCAAGGGCACTGGTACCGGCGAGCATCGTTGCTGCAAGCAATCCGGCCACCATGCGCGAGTGCACTCGGGGGCGGCCGGAGGCCGTTTCAGTCTTGCAATGGAGCTTCCACATCGCGTTTCCCCTGTGGTTGGCGATTCTTCCAAGCTCATGATCAGTTGCGCCCTCGGCGTCGTTCAGGACGCCGAGTGAGGCAATCGCATTATCATTGGTTCACTGATGACTGTGCTGCGCGACGGAAAACCGGTCCGCCTGGTGAAAGACGCATGCCGTCGGCCAGCTTTTTCCAGGGCAATGCAGCCGGATCGAGCAACATCGGGCCGGGCGCCGTGCACACCAGGATCGTCTCGGCAATGGGCTCAAAGTCGGCGCGGAAATGCACTGAGCTCTTGTTGACCAGAATGGCCTGTTCACGCGGCTCAATTCCGACAAAACGATACATGTTCTGATCCGCCATCTGCGCTTTGTGCGTCGTCACGACAACGCGTACCTCGTCGATGGCAAGACACGCCGACGGGCCGAGATTGAGCCGTTTGCCGCCGTAGAAGGGTCCGGTGGCATGCAGCCGCCCATCCGAAAGTTTTTCGACGCGAAAAGTCGCCTCGAGCGGGCTGTCTCCTGGAATGCGCGACTTGCCGCCCAGTGCAATCGTAATCTCGGCCCCCTCACCGGCTTCATGGGCTGCGCGTGCGGCTTCCGGATCTACCATGAGGCCAATTGCGGCGCGCTTCGCGCCATTTCGGAGCAGGGCACGAAGCATTCCCGTCGTGTCGGAATCCCCACCGGCGCCTGGATTATCCTGAGTATCGGCGATAACAACCGGGCGGGTAGCCTTTTCGGCCAATTTCATAGCAAGTTGTACGCCTTCGTCTGGATCGTAGGCCCGCCCCTTGAAAGCCATTTCGTTGGCGAGCACGAGCTCCATCATTTCATTGGCCGCTTTGTCTGCGGCCTCCTGCGTCTCGCCATAGGCGAGCACTGTCGGCGCGCATTCCTCGAAATCCGCGGCCGGAAAGCCCATGAGGAATGACGTACTGGAAACCTCGCCGGTCTCTAATTCAGCAACGCGCTGATAAATGCTGCGCGCCGGCTCAAGCGACGTGCACTGCCACGGAATAGGAATTAGGAACGGCAGACGACGGAAAGCCTTCGCAAATGGGCGCCCTCTTGCCATCAGCTTTTCCAGCTGGACGGCTGTGCGCCTCCCGGTTTCAGCCATGTCCACGTGAGGATATGTGCGGAAGGCGACAAGAACGTCGGCCTGCTCGACCATGCGAGAGGTCACGTTGCCGTGGAGATCGAGACTGACGGCAATAGGTAAGCTCGGACCAACGACGGAGCGCAGGCGCGAAATCAACTCTCCTTCGCCGTCATCCAGATGATCGCACACCATGGCGCCATGGAGGTCGAGATAGATCCCATCAAGTGGCCCGGCCGCCCTGATGCGATCAATTATCTCGCTGGCAATGCGCTCGTACGCATCCTTTTCGACATGGGCCGAGGGAATGGCTCCGCACCACATTATGGGAACCATGGTCCAGCCGAATTCCGCGCCCTGCGCAAGGACACCGGAAACGCCCAGGTTGATCCCTACTGCACGCTCAAAAATCTCCTCACCGCGACTGATGGGTAAGTAACCACCACCATGCTCGAAATGAGCGAAAGTCGCCTTGGAAGGACCGAAGGTGTTCGTCTCGTGTTGAAACCCAGCCAGCGCGACGCGCTTGCCCATCATGCCTCCCCCTGATGGCAAATAGAATCCAATAGCGAAAGAAGTTCAACGAACATTTACTGTCAAAACTTTGGCTTTGTCTCGCTCAAAACTCCCCCTTGCCAAGTTATTGGCTTGACTGCCGAAGTTTTGTTCATTCCAATTCTGTGCCTGTTGGGTGAGCAGGTTAGTGGGCTTGCGCATTGAGTGTCAACGCATTTTTGCTTGCGCCACCACAACCTAAGGCCATCGCTGAAGCTATAGTTTTCTTTGGCTACCCTAGGGTTAGGAGTGCGCTTGCGTATCAAACTCGTGCGCTGAAATACTGCATGAGGAGATTGGCATGGCGAGCGGATCACCTGTCATAAAGTTCCTTTCCGGATCGGGTTCCGATCATCGCGGCCGTTTTCTGGAAGACGTGCTCGCGTTTAGCGACAACGAGCTTGAATCTCGGCACGACTTTATCCAATGGCTTTTTCCGCTTGATACGCCAAGTGCCGCCGTGCCTGGCTCGCCTGTATTATCTTCCGAAGACATCAAGGAAATTCGCGGATGCCAGCAATGCCGGACAAATCTGCTGCGAGCCAAGGAGCGGATGGAGAGGTTTTACCGCGAAAATGATCATTGGCTTGTGCCGTTCGACCATAATCATCGGAGAATTACGCGGATCATAAGGTCACTCGCGTTGCTGGTTGGAGAAGCGGAGGCGAAGGAGTTTTATCAGTTCATTGAACAAAGGATAGCGGACGCGAATGCCCCCATCTCCGCAACCAGTCGGCGGTTTTGGCGCGAGGCAGCCCCCGGAGTGAAAGATCAACAAAAAGGAACTTAGCCGGCGTACATCCTAAATCATCGTCCTAAATCTGCCCGATACTCTCGAATATCGCTGTATTCGACGAACTCAAGGACATTCCCTTCTGGATCGCGAATGAATGAAAGGAATGTACCGGGCCGCACTTCGACGCGATCGGTCCCGGTGAGGAATGTAACACCGGCTGTTTTCAGTCGAGCGATGATCGCCTTTAGGTCATCCACAATGAACGTGATGTAAGAGAGGCCGCGCCGGCTCAAAATCCATTCTGTGCTCGTCGCAGTTTCAGGAGACAATACCGGCTGAAGGAGTTTCAGTCGCTCGCCCCAGGGGGTTTGAAGGCGTGCGACTCTGTAACCGTTATTAGCCAAGGCAGCCTGCCGCGATTTGTCAGCCGGCACTTCGATATCGTTGACAGCCGTGCAGCCCAAAACGTCGACGTAGAAGTTTCTTAGTTTTTCGAGGTCGGTGCAGCAAATCCCGATTTCGATCGGCGCCACCATTCTCATTTCTATTCCTCCCCAATTCGGGTTATGCGGCGAGCGGCTTGCCTACCTCAGTCATCATAGCACGCAACGCGTCGCGAACCTCCTTCGGCCCCGCAATGGCTGCGCGTTCGAGCACTTTCGATACACTTGGGGCGGCTTCCCCACCTGTTACGCGCTTCACGGGCTGATCTAACCAATCGAACAGGCGGCGCTGAACCTCGTCGCCAAGCATGGTGCCATATGATGTTCCGAGAGCCCCTTGCTCTACGATAAGAACATTGTTGGTTTTCCTGACACTCGCTGAAATGGTTTCCCAATCAAGGCTGGCGCGGTCAAGAGATCTGAGATCGATGACCTCCGCATCAAGGCCCATTTCCTCGACGACAGCGAGTACAACGCGCGTCATTGAAAGATAGGTAAGTATCGTAATTTCATTACCTGGACGCACCACGCGAGCTCGGCCAATTGGAATGTAATAGTCGAAATCGTCGGCCGGTGCGGGACCGTTGCTGTTATAAAGATCGACATGCTCGAGTACGAGAACGGGATCCTCGCAGGCGAGCGCGCTGTTCATGAGGCCCACGTAGTCAAAGGGAGTTGAGGGCGCGAGTATGCGCCAGCCCGGGCTTGTCGCGAAAATGCCGGCCGGGTCCATGGAGTGCTGCGATCCGTACCCCGCGCCCATCGCCACTTTGGTCCGCAGCACCAATGGCACCGGTGTTTCGCCACCGAACATGTGCCGCGCTTTGCCAATTTGATTGAAGACCTGGTCAGCTGCGACCCACATAAAATCCGGATACATATATTCGATTACGGGCCGATAACGCCCATCCATGGCGATACCGCCGGCGAGACCGGTAAATGCGTTTTCGCTGATTGGTGTGCCGAGCACCCGATCGGGAAAACGGGCAGCAAGGCCGCGTGTGGCGCCATTCGTTCCGCCTTTGAGCCGGTGGATGTCCTCACCCAGAATGACAATACGTTCGTCCGTTTCCATGCGCCGGTGCATCACATCGGCGACGATGTCGATGAACTTGCGTTCTTCTATGCGCCCACGGAACGTGTCCAGTTCCTCGAAGCGTTTTCCCGAAAGCTCGGAAAGATCGCCGCGGATGCCGTAATCGCGAAAAGCCGGAGAGGGCCATAGTTCATCGCGCACCCGGCGGCGATTGCCGGCAGGTTCGGTCAACGCGTCTGCAATCCGCGCCATTGCATTCTGCGCGCGCATTCGAAGCGCGTCGACTTGGTTTTTGTCGAGCAAATTGCGCTCTATCATTTCGCGCGCAACGTGATCCAGCGGATCACGAGCGCGCCATTCGGCTTCTTCCTCTTTCGCGCGATAGCCGAAGGCGCTGCCAGGCAGAGGCCCACTTTGGTGGAAGTAGCGGTAAACTTCAGCTTCGATGATCGTAGGTCCGTGGCCCGCGCGCATGTGAGCGAGAGCCTGATCCATCGCCAACTTGACGGCGAGGGGATTCATGCCGTCGACACGCCAGGCAGGAATGTTGAACGCTTGCCCACGAGACGAAAGCCGAGGCTCGGCGGTCGACTCCTCGACAGTAGTGGCTACGGCATAGCGATTGTTTTCGATGAAAAAGCACAGTGGCAATTGCCAGGCCGCGGCGAGGTTCATCGTTTCAAGCACAGACCCGATATTGACCGCGCCGTCACCGAAATAAGTGACTGTCACGTCACCTGTCCCTGCGCGTTTGTGGGCCCAGGCGGCACCTGCCGCCATCGGCACGCCACCCCCAACGATCGCGTTCGTGCCGAGGACGCCAGCCTCAGCCCACCGCAAATGCATGGAACCGCCTCGGCCCTTACAGAAACCTTCTGCAAGCCCCATGATTTCGGCCAGCGTGCGCCGCAGAAGTGCGTGTATGTTCTCCGGAATATCTTGCGTCGGGTCCAGACCGTTTTGCGCGACGAAGGAGATCGCTTTGGCGAGAAACTGGTGATGGCCGCGATGAGACCCATTAACCTGATCGCTGGGCCGCAATGCGATGATAGAACCAACGGCTCCGCCTTCCTGGCCTATGCTAGAATGCGCTGGCCCGTGCACAAGCCCTTCTGCCGTCAGCTCAAGGACCTTTTCTTCGAATGCGCGAATGAGGTGAAGCTGTGTAAGTATCGCACCCAGCAATTTGGGATCCGCAGCATCCCAATCAGCCTTTGTGCTGCGGATTTCGACCCAGGGCGCGTTCGACTGAAGTCGTTTTGTTTCCGGCATAACCGTTCTTCTCAAATATAGCCGTAGGCCGTCCAGCCGCCGTCGATGCCAACCACTTGACCCGTGATGTAACGAGCCTTATCGGAAGCGAGAAAAACAGCCAAGTCGGCGATTTCCCCAGCTGTTGCAAGACGGCCTAACGGCGTGCGTTTCGCAAGGGCGCGATCATCAATCCGTTGGGCTTCGACCAGCTGCTCAACCAACGCCGTTCTCGCATATCCTGGTGCCAGCGCGTTTACACGAATGCCGTGTTCCGCCCATTCAATCGCGAGTTCTTTTGCCATCATCGCGACGGCACTCTTCGTGGCGCAATAGGCAAGGCGATTTGGCGCGGCAACGACTCCGTAAATGGAGGAAATATTGAGAATGACGCCCGAGCGTTGTGGTACCATCCTCCGCGCCGCTGCCTGGCAGCACAGGAAAACGCCCGTGAGATTGATATCAAGCGCCTTTTGCCATTCTTGAAGACTGAGCTCGAGCGTTGGCTTATTCATCGAAATGCCGGCGTTGTTGACCACGATGTCAACGCCACCGAAGGCTTCGTCCGTTAGCGTGAAGGCTGCGTTGACGGCGTCGGAATCAGTTACGGAGCCATGCTTTCCGACTGCGCCCGGCAGGGAGTTGAGAGCGCGCTCTAATCCGGCCTCATCGACATCGAACAGGGCGATCCGGCATCCTTGCTTCGCGAAAGCCTCGGCAATGGCATAGCCGATCCCGGCCGCGCCGCCGGTAATGAGCACGCGTTTTTGTGTGAGATCGGGATAGATGACTTCTGTGGTGTGAGGTGCAGCTTCGCTATTCATGACACCTCTAGCCAATTTCGGCGGACGTCCGGGCGACTACGGAGCTCGTCCGGCGTTCCTTCGAAGACGATTTCTCCATGTCCCATCACAAAAATCTTTTGCGCGACCTTAAGCGCAATAGTGAGTTTCTGCTCCACGAGCACAACGGCAACGCCGCGCTTCTTGATATCGAGGATAACCTCCATGACGACCTCGACGATCTTCGGTGCTAGGCCCTCCGTCGGCTCATCGATCAGCAATACGCGGGGATTGCCAAGCAAGGACCGGCAGATCGTCAACATCTGCTGCTCGCCGCCGGAAAGGGTGCCTGCCTTGTTGTGACGTCGTTCCTTCAGGCGGGGGAAATATTGATACATGTCCTCGATGGTCCAGGCCGTACCGCCGTTACGCGGTGGCTGCAGTCCCATCTGCAAGTTTTCTTCAACAGTCAGGTTGGGAAATACAAGTCGTTCTTCCGGCACGTAGCCTAATCCGGCCCGCGCGACCTCGAAAGGCCGCAAACCTGTGAGTTCTTGTCCGGCCAGCTTCGCGCTGCCTTGTGTCGCCGGCAGAATACCCATCAACGTCTTCAGAGTCGTGGAACGGCCGGAGCCATTGCGGCCGAGCAGGCTCACAATACTGGCTTCCTCAACCGTCAGATCGACACCGTGGAGAATATGGCTCTTGCCATAATGCGCGTGCAGGCCCTCGACTTTGAGCAGCATCACGCCACCTCCTCACCGAGATAGGCTTCCTGCACCTCCGCGTTGTTGCGAATTTCGTCCGGTGTTCCTGTTGCAAGAATTCGGCCATAGACGAGCACGGAAACGCGATCGCAGAGGCTGAACACAACGTTCATATCGTGCTCTACCACCAATAGCGTCTTGCCCTCGGTGACCTCGCGAATGAGCTGAACGGCGCGTTGGGACTCCTCACGCGACATTCCCGCTGTAGGCTCGTCAAGCAGAATGACGTCGGCGCCTGTGGCTAACGTCATGCCGATTTCCAAAGCGCGTTGCTCTGAGTACGTGAGGTCGCCTGCAGGATGGTCGCGCCGCTGTGTCAGGCGCACACGTTGCAGGATCCGTTCCGCTTCCTCGTTGACGGTCCGCATTCTGCTGACAGGCGTGAATAGCCCGTACCGGATACCGTGCCGGGCCATGACGCCGATGCGAAGGTTTTCGAAGACGGAGAGGCGATGAAAAATATTCGTGATTTGGAATGACCGTGATAGGCCGAGCCGATTTATTTCGTGCGGTGGAAGCCCGGAAATACGCTGTCCACGCAACCTGATTTCTCCAGCCGTCGGGGGAAACATCCCCGAGATCATGTTGAACAGGGTGGATTTGCCGGCCCCATTTGGTCCGATCAGGGCATGGCGCTCGCCGGCGGCGATGGTGAGATTGGCGCCTTCCATCACCTTCAACGCACCGAAGTGCTTGCCGACGTTTTCCAGTTCGAGCACGGGTTCCCGGTTCATGATTCCACGGCTCCCGCAAGCTGAATTTCAGATTTCGCGATGCGAGCAGCCTCGGCCCTCTCGAGAATATGGTTCCAGGTCTCGCGAAGCATGCGCCGCGCGGTTGGCAGCAGCAACAGACCTACGGCGAGCAGACCAAGCGGAATAATCCACGTAAACGGTGAAAAGACCTCCCATTCCAGACCGAATAGCTTGAAAGGTGGCCAAGCACCGTCCAGTCGCCCACGTACGGCGGCGTACTCCGGCGAGAAAATGATTGCAAAAGATTCGACGACAAATACGAGCGCACTGGTTAAGCAGACGGCCACCGCCGCGGCGACTGCGTACGCTCGCCCCAGTTCTGGCCAGCTAATTTTCGACCAGTGTTGGATATGTGTCTGAACCAATCCGCCGATCCCTTGCGGGGCATAAAGCATAACAAGAACAAATATGAGCCCCTGATAAAGCAGCCAGGTTCGTGTGACCTCGGAGATGTAGAAGGCGAACAAGGTGAAGATGCTAGCGCCAATCGCTGGGCCGAAGAACACGGTCGAGCCCCCGACGAAGGTATGTAGCACGACCTGAGCCGAAACATGAGTGGAAAAGAGAGAATAGTTCGCCGTTTCGTTCGACACCGCCAAAAGTGCACCAGCGATGCCCGAGAACATGGCCGAAATCGAGAAGATGATAACCTTCGTCGTGTGCGCGTTATAGCCCATAAAGCGCACGCGCTGCTCATTATCCCTCAGAGCGAGAGTCAGGCGACCAAAAGCTGTGCGCGTGTAAGCCCATAGCAGAAAGATCGACACAACGGTCCAGCCGAGCGCCAAGTAGTAGACTTGCAGCGGTGAGCCAAACGTTAAGCCAGCCCATGGCATCCGCATCGAAGAAAGGCCGGCTTCACCGCCAAATAATCCATCCCAATGGGGCGCGAGTGAGTGGAACAGCTCAGCGATTGCGAGCGTAACGAGCGCAAAGTAGACGCCGGATCGCATCGTCGCAAAATAGCCTGCGAAAGCGCCGACAAGGATCCCTGCAACGGCACCCGCTAAGGGAAGAAGGGGCGTCGGAAACGCGATGATGCGATCCTCGATAGCTCCCATTAGGTGGAGAGTCGCAAAGGCGCCCACGCCGAAAAAGGCGGCATGGCCGAAAGACAGAAGGCCGGCTTGGCCGACGAGAAGATTGAATGCCATCGCAAAAAGGGAAGCGATGAGCATGTTGGTCAAGGCATTTTGCCAGCCTATGCCAAGAAACGGCGGGACGGCTATGAGGACAATCAGAAGACCGGCGATCAATGCAATTCGGGCGAGCACCGCCTATACCCCCTCAATTCCGCTCACCCATAAGCCCTGCCGGGCGAACCAGCAGAACAATGAGCATCAGCAGGAACGGAACAGTTCCCGAAATCGAAGACAAGGTTAGCGTGAAAAGCCCCCCCACAGAGCGAGCCCAATCACCCAGCCCAACCCACGACAGCAACCCTGCGAGCGACCAATCGAGACCTACGGCAAACGAGCTGAATAACCCGATCAACAGGGAAGCCGCGAGCGATCCCTCGAGAGAGCCCAATCCACCAACCACCACGACTACGAAGACGATGACGCCAAGCTCGATTGCCATATTCGGGTTGGTGGGGAAAAATGCGCCTGCCACGGCGCCAGCAAGGCCGGCAAACGCGGCACCCGTGCCGAAGACGCCCATGAACACCAAGGGCACGTTATGTCCAAGAGATTCCGCCATGACAGGTAGCCGCTCGGCAGCGCGCACAACTAGTCCAGCGCGGGTGCGGGACAAAAGCAAATAAAGAAACACGAACATTCCTACGGCTACCAGGCCAATGAAAACTCGGTAAAAGGGGTAATCCGTGCCGAAAATCGTGAACGCCGGAAAGCGCAGATAATCCGGCATCGAATAGTTCACTGGAAAATCGCCGTAGATGAGCTTGATGAGCTCCTCGAAAATGAAGGCCAGTCCGAAGGTCAAGAGCAATTCGTGTGCGTGACCATAGGCGTGAACTCGACGTAGGAGGTTGCGTTCGACGAAAATCCCGAGCAAGCCGACCAAAATCGGTGCTACGAGAAGACCGAGCCAGAAGTTTATGGTCGTCGCCACCGTGTAGGCAATATACGCGCCAAGCATGTAGAAGCTGGCGTGTGCGAAGTTCAGTACGCCCATCATTCCGAAAATGAGCGTTAAGCCCGCAGAAACCATGAACAGCAGCAGCCCGTAGGTGACGCCGTTCAGGGTCGAGATAATCAAGAATTCCATCAGCAAACCTCGGACAGGGGAGGGCGAGGCAACGTCCGTCGCCTCGCGCCTCTCACCACTTCACGAGAAGAGGATTAGGCCGGCCGCTCCATCTTGCAGGCCTCCTGGACAGGGTAGATCGCATCCGGGCCAGGAATAATTTCGACCACGCCGAATCCGTACTTGGTGCCGTCCACTGGGTATTTGGGATTCTCAATCACCTTCGAGACGACGACGGGGATGACGGCCTGGTGATCCTCGGCGCGGACTGTGATCTTGCCCATCGGGGTGTCAAGAGAAGCCTTTTCGAGGGCTTTTGCGATCTCGCTCACCTTGATGTCGCCGCCGCCGAAATCAACGGTTTTCAAAGCCTGGCCAAGGGTCCGCACGGCATTAACCGTCTGCGGCTCAATATAAACGGGATAGTGGCCCGTTGCCGCCTTATAGGCCTCAGGGAAATCACTGTTATCAGCTTCGATGTTATAGGGGTGGGCTACGTAGTGGCCGAGGGCGGTGTTGCCAGCATTGGCAATGTTGCCAACCTGGTCAAGAAACGTTGTGGCAAAGCGGACTTTGAGGCCAGCGTCACCCGCAGCCTTCATCAAAAGCAGTAGGTCATTCGACCAATTTCCGGTAACCACCGTGTCAGGATTGGCTTCCTTGATTTTGGCCACGTAGGGCGAGAAGTCCTGAATCTTATTCACCTCATGGAGAACAGTCGCCACCACCTCATAGCCGCCAACTTTAGCAGCCGCTTTGGTGGCCTCCTCCATGTCGCGGCCCCACGAGTAGTTCTGATTGATGGAATAGACTCGCGTGCCGAGTTCACCCGCCTTCTTCATCGCGTTTACGAGCGCATTTACGCGCATCGGTGCGGTAGTTGTGAAGCGGAAATGGTAGAAATGGCACTTGTCCCCGGTGAGCTCCAGGGCCTCTGCACCGAGGTTGATGAACATCACCTCTTTTCCAGGATTACGGATGTTGTGCTTGCGCACGTCTTCCGTAATTTGCCCGGCGATTGCGGATGAGGCGCCTTGAAGAACGATGTGGACGCCATCCGCAACGGCCTGTTTGAACTTGTCGGCCGCGCCTGTTGTTCCGCCCGCATTGTCGTATTCGATGACCTCAATTGGCGCACCATTGAAGCCACCATTTTTATTGATTTCGTCGACGACGAATTTGGCTGCCGCAGCGAACAACCGGCCGGTCGAGGTCTGTGGACCGGACAATGACTCAATAATCCCGATTTTCAACGCCTCTGCCTGCGCCGCTCCGGCTGGAAGGCCGAACGCGACGGCCGCGCCGAGGACGAGGCCGATAGTTTTTCCTTTCATTGAGTCCTCCCTATCTGCGTGCAATCTCAAGCGCCCTCGGGCGCCACGCCAAGAAATTCTGCCAAGAGCCGTACTTGCGCCTCGAGCATGTGACGCCCGAGATGGACGCGACATCCTTTGGATGCCGCTGCTTCTATGAGTGCTGTCCGCTCCGGTTTCATGATGACCTCGGCGACCGTCATGGTCGGTTCTAAAAGTTTCGGGTCAACAGGAATCGGATCTTCCTTCTTAAGTCCCAATGAGGTGCCGTTCACCACCAGGTCGAAACCCTTGGGATCGGGTGGGCCATCCTGTACGCGACAAGCGGGAAAAGCGGAGGCAACGCGGGTAGCAAGTGCGCGCGCCTTTTCCTGCGTGCGGTTAGCGATTGTCAGCGCACTGGCACCGCGAGCCGCAAGCGCGAACGCAATTGCCGAAGCTGCGCCTCCTGCCCCGAGTAGCAAGACCTTTTGACCTCGCGGATCGATGCCATTTGCCAGGAGGCCACCAAGAAAGCCTTGTCCGTCAAACATATCGCAGACAAGCTGCCCTTCCGCCGTACGCCGGATGGCATTGGCTGCACCGACGAGGCGTGCCTGCTCGCAGACATCGTCGCAAAATTCCAAGACTCGCGTTTTGTGGGGGACTGTGACGATGAGGCCCGCGAGATTACGGAGTTGTCTTGCAGCAGCAAGAACCGACGAGACGCCGTCGGGAGGAACATGCATCGGCACCATAATGGCATCTATGCCATGTTTGGCGAAGTAGGCATTCATGACCTGAGGTGAGCGGACCTGCGCCACCGGATCAGCAATAATGCCCACGACCCGTGTCGTGCCGGTGATCATCTAGCCTCCCTAGCGCATCGTTATTTTTCTGCAGACAGCGGAAGTTCACCGCCTATCGTTGCGGCAACGCGCCAATATCGGCATCATGTTGCCACTTATCTGCTTATCTGACAAGTTTGTGAGAAGAAATCAAGCGCCCTTTGGTAGCGGTCTTTGGAGGCGGAGGAAGGAGGCGGGTGGATGTTCGATTTTCAGGAAAAGGTTCTCGTTCTGACGGGCGCTAATGGGGGAATCCCACGGGCTGTCGCGAGGACATTCTTCGATCTCGGCGCCAGCCTCCTCTTGAGTGATATCGATATCGAAGGATTGAGCGAATTCGCCAGTTCTTTGGATCCAAGCGGTGCGCGCGTCTTTGTAGTGCAGCAAGACGCCTGTCGATCAGATCACGCGACTGCCCTTGCGACCGCGTGCCAGGAACGCTTCGGCAAAGCTGATTATCTGGTAACGGGCGCCGGTCTTTACCGCGATCAGCTCGCCGCTACCATGACGGATGAGCAGTGGCGGGAAACGATCGGTATTAATCTGGATGGCGTGTTCTATACCTGTCGGGCGATTGCACCGTTGTTGCGCGACGGCGGTGCAATTGTGAACATCGCGTCCATGGCGGGCCATCGCGGAAGCTATCAGCACGCCCACTACGCGGCGGCCAAAGGTGCCGTGCTGTCATTCTCTCGCAGCCTCGCGCTTGAGCTCGCTCCCCGCATTCGTGTCAATGCAGTGTCGCCTGGCCTCATTGACACACCTATGGTTAAGCCACTCTTGGCTGCCCGAGGGGACGAACTTCTTGCGGCGACGCCACTGAAACGGCTTGGACAACCTGAAGAAATAGCGCGAGCGATAGCGTTTCTCTGTAGCGATTGGGCCAGTTTCATCACGGGCGAGACGTTGCATATTAATGGCGGCCTCTATATTGCAAGCTGATAATTCAGAATGAAAATCAGGAAATCTACGAGCCTCGGCGGGGCAGATCCGATTGTCTTGAACCGGCCGTCCGGCCTGCCGGACGAAATCGCCAAACTCCTTAGAAATCAAATCTCAAATGGAACCCTGAAGCCCGGCGATAAGCTTCCTACGGAACAACAGCTCTCCCGAATGTTCGGTGTATCGCGTCCTGTGATACGTGAGGCCATTTCTCGCCTGAAATACGACGGTGTTCTGGAGTCCTTCCAGGGGCGGGGCGTATTTGTAAAGACGAATGGCAGCAGCTCGTCATTTCGCCTCGATGAGCCAAACCTGAACGACAAGCAGGAGCTGGCGCATATCCTCGAATTGTTGGTGGCTATTGAGGGTTCGGCGACTGGTCTTGCTGCGGCACGCAGGCGCGAGAACGAGTTGAAGGCCATAAAGAAAGCGCTTGACGCGATGGCGAGAGCAATCGAGGAAGGCCGGAACGGCGTTGATGAGGATATTACCTTCCACCGGACCATCGTCGAAGCGACGCGCAATCCTTTCTTTATTGCGCTAACAGCGTTCCTTGAAAGTCGCGTGCGCAATCTGATCCGCGTTGCCCGCACCAACACGGCGCGCTACGAGGGACTAGCCTACAAGGTGCAGGAGGAACACGTCGCAATTTTCGAGGCCATTGCAGCCCGGGATCCCGAAGCGGCTAAGGCGGCAGCAGAACGACACCTTCGCAACGCTGCAGCGCGGCTACAGCTTTATCTGGAGGGTCGAACCAACGCGCCGGCCAAGCAGAGGGGATAGGGGCGTGACGCGGGGCCTATGCCCGTCCACTGGCCGCTCCGCCGATTCCGAAGTGTGGCAAACCGAGGATAGGAGGATCCAAGAAAAAGCTGTCCGTGCTATCCTCACCAAGCCTGCTGAAACGAAGCGGAGGAAACGCATGTTCGACCATTTGATTTCTCGTCGTAGTTTGCTTGTCGGCACAGGTGCTGCTGCAGCAGCTGCGTACGTCGGAGTACCGGGCGGTTCGCCGACAGCACAAGCGAAGGCCCCATTCAGCAAGACGCAGGCGCCCGCATTTTACCGGTTCAATCACGGCAAGATGCAGATGACGGTGGTTTCGGACGGTCCTCTGCCGCTTGGTGATCCGTCCGGAGCCTTCCTCGGCGCCAGCAAGGAAGAGCTCAGTCAGCTGCTCACTGACAACTTCCTTCCGACCACCAACGCCGTGCTCGATCAGAACGTGCTCGTGGTCAACACCGGCGATCGCCTTCTCATGATCGATACCGGCATGGGAACCTCAACCATGTTTGGCCCAACGACCGGTAAGCTGCTGACGAACCTCAAGGCGGCCGGCATCGATCCCGCGGATATCGACGGCATTCTGGCGACGCATGCCCACTCCGATCACATCTGGGGAATCATGAATGACAACGGTCAGCCAAATTTCCCGAACGCGCAAATTTATATTTCGCAGGCTGATTTCGACTTCTGGACCGATGAGTCGAAGCTATCGATGACTGAGCCGGCCTACATGAAGCCGTTCGTGGAAGGGGCGCGCAAACACCTGCTGCCTAATCGGGACAGGATCGTGTTCTTCAAGGATGGCGAGGAGTTCCTGCCCGGTATCACGGCCATATCGGCACCCGGCCATACGGTCGGTCACACTGTCTTCATGATCACTTCTGACGGCAAGCCCCTCGCCGCCATCGGCGACCTGACACACCATCAGGTCTTGTTGGTGGAGAGACCGCGGCTTGAGTTCGCCTATGATACCGATCCTAAGCAATCGGCTGATACCCGCGTGCGTATCCTCGACATGTTGGCGACGGATCGGATTCCGCTTCTCGCATATCATTTCGCGTGGCCCGGATATGGCTACGTCTCGAAGCGGGGCGATGGGTTCCGCTATCATCCTTCGCCGGTGCAGTGGGAACTATAGGCGTCACCGAATCTCGGAAGGCTTCTGCAGCCTAACGTCAAAGTATTTTCGATCAGAAAGAAGCGTGCCCCGGCTCATCAGCCGGGGCAGGCCGTTAGCAAGAAGGTGTACGGTCGATCATAAGGTTGCTTACGAGCGCACTAATAGCATTCGCGCTCTAACTTCGCTGCCTGCGCACGTGTACGCGCGGCCAGACACTCCTCCTGCCAGATTAAGGCTCTTCAGGGAAGTCACGCCGGCGCTGATTGCGGCGAGTTTCGGCCATGTGAGAGGCAGGTGGTCTAGATCTCCATTCCATGTCAAAGTAGGTCTACTCGGAATTGTTGGTTGACCGCTTCGACGTCTTTGGACACGAAATCATAAATTCGATTCGTGCCAATCGGCGTGCCGCCGATCACGGGGATGACTGTCATGCGAATCCGCGCCGCCGTGCTTGAGGAAATGGGACGGAAGCCGCCGTATGCGACCTCCCGCCCACTCACCATTTCGGAGGTGGAACTGGCACCTCCCGGCCCAGGCGAAGTCCTCGTCAAGATCGCGGCCGCTGGCTTGTGTCATTCGGATCTGTCGGTGATTGACGGTTCGAGGCCGCGTCCCACGCCGATGGCGCTTGGTCACGAGGCCTCGGCGATCGTGGAAGAGACGGGACCAGGTGTGGACGACCTCGCCAAGGGTGACCACGCTGTGCTCGTGTTCGTTCCGAGCTGCGGACATTGTTTGCCATGCGCCACTGGACGGCCAGCGCTGTGTGAACCGGCGGCGGCCGCCAACGGTGCCGGCACCCTACTATCTGGTGAGCGGCGCCTATCGCGGAATGGCACACCGCTTCACCACCATTTGGGGGTATCGGCCTTTGCCGAGTACGCGACGGTATCGCGCCGGTCACTGGTCAAGATCGATAAGGATGTGCCGCTTGACCTGGCGGCTTTGTTTGGGTGCGCCGTGCTTACCGGCGTCGGTGCCGTTGCGAACACGGCGAAGGTTGAGCCAGGCTCGACCGTTGCAGTGATCGGTCTCGGCGGGGTTGGCCTCGCCGCGCTTCTCGGTGCGATTTCGGTCGGTGCGGAGCGGATCATTGCGGTGGACCTTTCGCCCGACAAGTTGAATTTCGCCAAGGCACTTGGCGCTACCGACGTGTTCAATGCCGCTGATGCTGACGTGGCAAACAACATCCGAGAAGCGACGAAGGGCGGTGTCGATGTGGCTGTGGAGCTGGCCGGCTCCGTTCAGGCGCTGACGCTCGCGTACAATATCACCCGCCGTGGCGGCACGACGGTGACGGCGGGACTGCCGGCGCCAAACGCCATGCTGTCGATCCCCGCGGTTAGCCTCGTAGCAGAAGAGCGGACCATCAAGGGGAGCTACATCGGCACCGCCGTGCCATCGCGGGATATACCCCGGTACATTGGGCTCTTTAGGCGCTGCCGTCTTCCCATCGACCGCCTGCTGACGCATCGGCTGCCACTGGACGATATTAACGCTGGGTTCGACCGGCTTCGTGAGGGCCTGGCCGTACGGCAGATTGTTCAATTCGAGTTGTGATGAGACCTACATTGCCCTGGCGGCCGAAAGAACTCTCGGTATGTTTCAAACAGTAATTGCGGCTCTCTCCTACATGGGGCGTATTCTGGTCGAGCATAGGCCGTGTGACTAGGAATCAATTATTCTGATTGCAATGAAAGATTGGCGATCACTACCAACTTCAATTCGCTGGATTCCAGCTAAGAGCCGCCTTGCGCAATTTGTCGAGTGCCTTGCCGCGTGGCGCGCGACTTGTCGTTTCCCGTATTTGAAACGTTGGAGGAATTATTTTTCTCTGAACGGGAGTCGACCAGTCTTGCATACGTCGAATGAGAAGTTTTACCGCTTCCTTTCCAATACGCTCAACGTCTACCCGCTGAGTGGTTAGTCGCGGTTTCCATAGAACTGCTTCGGAGATATCATCGTAACCAACGATAGAGAAATCAGTGCCGGCCTCCAGCCCAAGATTTTGAAGGGCCAGCATGGCACCAAAGGCGGTGACATCGTTAAAGCAAACAGCAGCAGTTGGTGGCTGTTTCAGTCGCAGGAGCGATATCAGGGCCTGATGCGCGGCGTGGCGGGTTGCTGGGCAGGCAACAATTAATTCCGGTCGAGTCTTGATCCCTGCATTTGCAAGGGCTTCCAGGTAACCTTGCAGGCGTTCACGGCCTGTAGAGGTGAACTCGTTTACACCAATCATGGCGATATGACGATGACCGAGCGAAACGAGATGCTCCGTTACCTCGCGCATTCCGCCAACGTTATCGCCGCCGACAAAGTCAATGTCCACGCCAGGAAGCGAGCGTGAAACCAAAACGCACGGCAGACGCCAATCTCGGAGTTTCGCTATCCAGCTCGGATGCGTACCGGCCGCTGGCGACATGATAATGCCGTCAACTGAGTATTCCCGGATCGTGTCGATGAAGGCGCGCTGTTGATCGGGAGAATCATTGGTATCACCCAGGAATGCAACCCGCCCATAGGTGGCCAGCTCCCTCTGGATAGAAGCGGCGATTTCCGCAAAATAGGGATTTGTGATGTCGTGGATCACAAGTCCCACAATATTCGTGCGAGCCGTTCTTAGGCTGGCAGCTCCCCTGTTATAAACGTACCCAAGTCGCTCAGCGTGACGCAGAACATGCTCTTTTGTGCGTTGGGGAATGCTCGGACTGTCCCGCAGTACTAGCGAAACAGTCGCGCGTGACACAGATGCAGCCTTCGCGATATCCGAGAGGGTTACGCGAGCTTTTCCCCTCACCTGTGAAGAAGGGTTCGTGCGGCTTTGTTGAGGCAACCCGTTCTCTTCACTCATCTGACTAAGGCACAATCTGAGTTTTCAAACCGAAAGTTCGTGAATTTGGCGGAAGGAGAGAGGGAGTTTTCGTTTGTACTGCAAGAAGGCAAGGAGTCATGACGCGGCTTGCTTGTCTCGTCCTGATGATTTGTGCAGATGGTCCCGGAAAGACCGTCCGTATCGAGGCAGTCGTGAGATAAATAGTAGGGTAAACGCGCAGCTATCGTCTGCCGTGATACCGAAATCGGCAAAGCGAACGCTGATTTCGAGTTGATTGAAGTCGTGAGGATCAGCCGCAATTCGCGGCTGGAGAAGGATATTAATTTTGAAGTCGGCGCGCATGAAACAATCATAGTGCCTTGATGTTTAAACCGCCGTCGACATGAATTACCTCTCCGGTGGAGAAGGCCAGGGCACCACTCGCCAGCGTTGCTACTGCCTGGGCGACGTCCGCAGGCTGGCCCCAGCGGTTGATAGGAGTGAACCCCTGATCGTAACGCGCTTGATAGCGCTCTCGAGCTACGGCCGTCATGCCAGTCTCGATCACGCCTGGCCGGATCTCATAAACGTTGATGCCGTGCGTAGCAAGGCGAAGAGCGAAAAGCTGGGTCATCATTGATAGGCCGATTTTTGAGATACAGTACTCGGCTCGATCAATTGAGGCCATCTCCGTGTTTGCGGAGGAGATCGTTATAATCGATCGAAACGCCTTGCTGGGGGCGTCAATCATCCTGCGAGCGACTTCCTGCGTGAGAAAAAATGGACCACGCAGATTTACGGCAACAAGGCGATCGAAACTCTCGGGGCTGACGTCCAGCATGTCGCCCCGCTTGGCGACTGAAATTCCGGCGTTGTTGACCAGGCAGTCCAGGTCCCCAAAAGCTCGCCACACCCTGTCAACGAATTCGCGATGGTGCGGGATGTCTGAAATATCTGCCGGCACTGCCTCAACTTCTCCGCCTGCTTCGCGGATGATCGAGACGGTGGTCTGCAGTTCCTCGTTATGATCAAGGTCATTTACCACAACGGCGAAGCCTTCACGCGCCAGCGCGCACGCGATACCGCGGCCGATACCTCGGCCGGCGCCGGTGACCAGAGCAACTCTTCGGCTTGTTGTCATGCGTAATTTCATCCAAGGATATTGCGCGCAATGATCATACGTTGAATCTGGTTTGTGCCTTCGTAGATCTGCGTTATCTTCGCGTCCCGATACAGCCGCTCCACCTCGACGCCTCGGATATAACCAATGCCGCCGTGGATTTGCACAGCATTGGCCGTATGCTCGACCGCGGCATCACCGGCAAAGCACTTGGCCATCGAGCATTCGAGAGTAGCGCGTGCGCCAGAGTCGAGCTTTGCAGCGGCGTCGCGAACCATGAGGCGGGCAGCGTGGGTCGCTTTTGCCATGTCTGCGATCATCCACTGAACGGCTTGGAACTGCGCGATCGGTTGGCCGAACTGACGACGAGTTTTCGCGTAATCTACTGATGCCTCCAGTGCGGCCTGAAGAATGCCGACAGCGAGTGCCGCTATTCCCACGCGCCCCTTGTCGAGAACGCTCATCATGATGTGGAAACCGCGGCTTTCTTCGCCAAGAAGGGCGTCAGAGGGCAACTCGATGTTGTCGAACGTGAGCGCACCGATTTGTGAGGCCCGCTGCCCCATTTTGTGCTCCTTTGGGCCTTTGATGTAGCCAGGCCGATCCGCATCAACAAGAAAGATGCTCATCCCCCGCTTGCCCGCTGCTGGGTCCGTTCGAGCGAGCACGACGGCAAAGTCGGCAACGGGCGCGTTGTGAATCCACATCTTGCCGCCGTTGAGGCGCCACCCGGTCGCGGTACGCTCCGCCCGCGTCTGTATACCACTGACGTCCGAACCGGCTTCAGATTCGGTAATCGCATAAGCGCAGCGACGTTCGAAGCGCAGCAGCGGACGAAGATAGCGTTCGCGCTGTTCATGCGTTCCGTGTTCCGTCAGCAGCGTCGAGACGAGCTCGACAAGACCACATTGATCGGCGACCGACGCGTAACCCCGCGAAAGTTCCTCCATCACGATGGCGTAGGATACGCAGTCTGCTCCGACACCCCCGTATTCAGCAGGCGTAGTGATCCCGAACAGACCTAACCGGGCCATTTGCCGATAAATATCCTCAGGGTAGGTTTCCGTCTCATCGAGCTCGCCTGCCCGAGGACGCACTTCGGCATCCACGAATTCACGCACTGTCGCCGCGATCATACGATGCCGTTCGGTGACGGTATTATCCGACAACTGAGACGATTCCATTATGGCTTCCTCGAACTATTTCGCTGTCGCGCGACTCAAAAAAACGTGGACGACAAGGCTGAATGGATCTATTACATCGATCTACTAGATCGAGCTAGTAGCTTTTGAAGCGCATTGATCAATTTATGACGAAGGGAGGGCTCATGCTCAAAAAGGGCTTGGTTTGCACTCTGGCCGCTGCGGTGGCTTTCGTGACCGTGCAGTCGGCAGACGCGATGGAGCTAACGGCGGCTCACGTCAATCCACCAGGTGAGCCGTCGAACACAGCGTTCGCTGAGCTGGCGAAGAAGCTCGAGGGGTCGAAGACGGGGCTTTCGCTCAAGGTCTTCCCGCAGGGCCAGATCGGCGATGAGAAAGACGCGATCGAGCAGGTGCGTTTGGGCGCCATCGCGATGACAACTGTCGCGACGTCCAACCTTTCGGCATTCGCGCCGAGTGTCGGCGTGTTCGATATCCCGTTTCTATTCAGGGATGCCAATCAGCACCCGTGGGTGGTCGCCGACGGCCCGATTGGTAAGGAAATCGCGGATAAAATCGAGAAGGAATCTGGCCTGAAGGTGCTCGGTTGGTGGTCCGCGGGACTGCGCCACGTGTTCACGCGCAAAGTCGATGTGAAGACGCCTGCTGACTTGTCAAGCCAGAAGATTCGCGTTATCGGCAGCCCCGTCTATATCGAAACCTTCAACGCCCTTGGCGCTCGCGCAACGCCAATGCCGTACGGAGAGGTTTATACTGCGCTCGCGACGGGCACCGTGGATGCTGCCGAGAATGACAGCTCCGGCTACCGCAATATGAAGTTCTACGAGCAGGCGCCGCATCTCTCGCTGACCGGCCATTTCTTCCTTTACAAGGTCGTGGTTGCCAATGCGGATATCATGAACCAGCTGACGCCCGAGCAGCGTGCGGAGTTTGATCAAGCCTTCGCCGAGGCAACAAAGCTTCAGCGTGACCTGTTCAACTCGAATTTCGAGTCTGACATCGAGTTTCTCAAGTCAAAGGGCGTGACCGTGACTGAGCCGGATCGGTCTGCATTCGTGGCGGCGACCAAGGCTGTCGCGGAAAAGTTCACGAAGCAGTTCGGCGAAGATCTCGTGCAGCGTATTCGCGACGCAAAATAAAGTAATGCATGCGGGGAGGGCCTTTGGTCCTCCCCCGTTCTTTATGCAATCCGAACCGCGTTTTCGCTGAAATTTGCCATGGTCGACCGTCTCATCCGTGCCGAAGGGTGGCTGGTGCGGCTCGAAGGCTTTCTGATCTTTTGCGCCTTCGCCGGTCTCGTCGCCATTATGCTGCTCCAGGTTATCTACCGTTTTATCCTTTCCGAGCCGCTGGCTTTCACGGAGGAGGTGTCGCGGATCTGCATGATCTGGCTCGTATTCATCGGGGCGGCCCGCGCGCTCTATATGACCGAGCATTTCATTGTTGATGTGCTCGTGAAACTGCTGCCGGCATCCATCGATTCCGCGATTGGCTATCTCGTCGACCTGGTCGTGCTCGTCTTTATCGCGGCGCTCGCTTACATCGCGCTGCGGAGTAGCCTCTTTGGTTCGTCGCAAATCATGCCGGCGCTCGGGGTTTCCGTTGCGGTGCAGACGATCGCTATGCCAATCGGGTTTTTCCTGATGTTCCTCCACGCGATGATGTTTGTCGTTCGCCGCCGTCACATTGGTGTGCCAACGAGTTCGGCGGAGGGAACGAGGCGGCGGGTTAAGTCATGATTTCCTACGTTCTTCTTGGCGTATTCTTGCTCATCGCTTTACGAGCGCCCATCTTCGTGGCGCTCGGTGCGCCGGCTGTCGCCTATCTTTGGTTTAAGGGTATTCCGCTCGGTCTTGCGCCCCAGCGGATGATTGGCACGGTCAACGACGCGATCCTGATCGCAGTGCCAATGTTTTTGCTCGCGGGCCGACTGATGAACTTCTGCGGCGCTACGGAGCGCATTTTCAATCTGGCCCAAGCTGTCGTGGGTCACATTCGAGGTGGCCTCGGTTACGTGACCGTGCTTGCGAGCATGCTATTCTCGGCAATGTCGGGGTCCGCGGCTGCGGATGCCGTGGGCGTAGGCACAATGACCGTAAAGGCGATGCGGGAGCGCGGCTATGATCCTGCGTTTGCCGCTGGCGTAACGCTCAGCGCCTCCACTCTGGCGCCCATTATTCCGCCCTCCATCATCATGATCGTTTATGGGGCGACGGCCAACGTTTCCATCGGCAAGCTTTTCGCCGGTGGCGTTCTGCCGGGATTGCTGATCGTCAGCTTCCTCATGGCGACGGTTGCGATACTGAGCGCGAAAAGAGGATATCCGCGTGGCGATGCCTTCTCCATTCGAGGAGCGCTGATGGCTTTGAAAAAGGCCGCCCTGGTCATCTTCACGCCGGTCTTGATCATCGGGGGTATTTTCTCGGGCGCCTTCACGCCTACCGAGGCTGGCGTTATCGCTGTCGCTTACGTGATGCTGCTCGGCTTCTTCTACCGGACGCTGACCTTGGTCGATTTGTATCGGGAAATGGTGGGAGCGGGAACCGCGGTCGGCGCACTCCTGCTGGTTGTCAGTGTTTCGGGGCTTGATGGCTGGGTATTCGCGCGCGAGCAGCTGCCAGTTTGGCTCTCCGGGCAGGTCACGTCGATTACCACCGATCCAACGACTGTCCTGATTCTTGTCCTGTTGCTCGTGCTTCTCCTGGGCATGTTCATGGACGCGACGCCGATCATTTTGATGGTCGTGCCGGCCGTAACGCCATTGCTCAAGACAACAGGGCTGGACCCTATTCATGTGGGGGTTCTGTTCTGCATGCTGTGCGTCATCGGATTGATCACGCCACCTGTGGGTGTCGCGCTCTATGGTGTCGCAATGGTTTCGCGGCTGCCGATCGAGCGCGTGTTTTGGGCAAGTCTTCCGTTCTTTGTCGCGCTTGCTCTGGCAATCTCGATCCTGGTCGCGGTTCCGCAGATCGTCACCTTCCTACCTTCACTCATGTTCGACAACTGAACGTAACGATGAAAATCCATTCGGCTGAAGAAGCGGCGGGCCTGATCCCCGACGGGGCCACGATTGCCGTGGCCGCGTCGGGGGGCGGATTGCTTGAGGCGGATACGATCATGGCCGCGATCGAGGCCCGCTTTCTTGCAACGGGTCACCCTCGGGACTTGACGCTGGTGCATGCGCTCGGTTTCGGTGATCGCGGCCGGCGGGGTGCGAACCGGTTTGCGCACGAAGGTATGGTGAAGCGCGTCATCGGCGGGCATTGGACCTGGTCGCGGCCGATGCAGGAGTTGGCGCGCAACGAAAAAATCGAAGCGTATTCTCTACCCGGCGGCGTCATCTCTTTACTGTTACGGGAAAGTGGTGCCGGCCGGCCCGGTCTCATCACGAAAACGGGCCTCGGGACGTTCGCTGATCCGCGGCTCCAGGGAGGACGCGTCAACACAAAAGCGAAGGAGCCTCTCGTTGAGCTGATCGAAATTGGTGGCGAGACGTATCTGCGCTATCTGCCTCTCAAGATTGACTTTGCGATCCTCAAGGGTAGCTACGCAGACCTCTCTGGCAATCTCAGCTTTCGCGAAGAACCGGCTGAGCTTGACAGCTACGCAGCCGCTCTTGCTGCGCACAACAGTGGCGGGCGCGTGTTGGCTCAGGTTCGGGCCTGCGTCGAGAAGGGGAGTTTACCAGCACGTGACGTTGCGGTCCCTGGCGTGCTCGTCGATGCCGTCGTCATTGATCCGAATCAGGAGCAGACCTACCGGGGCGGGTACGATTTGTCAGTGGCCGGCCTTTTGCGGAACGCCGAACTCCCGGCTCCGGTTGATGCAGCCGCCGGCGTGAAACGCGTCGTGGCGCTCCGAGCGGCGGCAGAGCTTGTTCCTGGAGCCACACTAAACTTTGGCTTTGGCGTCTCGGCCGGCGTCGCAGACATCATCTCCGAGCGGCAAGAGCGTGATCGGTATTGGACGACGATTGAGCAGGGCATCCACGGCGGTGCCATGCTGAGTGGCGACCTTTTCGGTATGGCCGTGAACCCGCTCGCAATTATGTCGGCTACGGAGCAATTCGACTTTTATCATGGCGGCGGGCTCGAGATTGCGTTCCTGGGTATGGCCGAATGCGATCGGCACGGCAATGTCAACGTCAGTCATTTGGGCGGTGATATTATCGGGCCTGGCGGCTTTATCGACATCACGCAGAATGCGCGGAAGGTGGTATTCTGCGGCACGTTCGACACCAAGGGCAGCAAGGTCGAAATTGCGGACGGAGGCCTTCGGATCATCGCGCCCGGTCAGGTTCGGAAGTTCGTGAACGATGTCGCTGCGGTAACTTTTAGTGGCCCGCAAGCCATAGCCCGTGGACAGAAGGTCGTTTATGTGACAGAGCGAGCCGTCTTCGAGCTCACGCCAGATGGCGTTGAGCTGACAGAATTTGCTGAAGGCGTTGATCTGGAGCGTGATATTCTCGCACACATGGACTTCAGGCCTTTGGTGCGATCGCCGAAACGCATGGACCCGGGGTGTTTCCGCTAATGAGCGAGCAATTGGAAACAAGAACGGAAGGTCCTATTCGCATTTTGCAGATGACGGGACGTCCACGTCGCGGCAATCCACTTTCCAGTCAACTGGCGCGGGAGCTTGTCTCGGAGCTGAAGAAAGCAGAGCGCGACCCAGCTATTCACGTCATCGTGTTGACCGGCACCGAGACCCATTTTTCCGTCGGCGCCGATCTCACGGAGGTTCACCGATTGACGGCTGCGCAAGCCGTTCTCGATGGTTGGTTGTCCGAATTCGACCGATTTGCGGCAGCGCGGAAACCCACCATTGCCGCCGTACGAGGGCATGCTGTCGGCGGCGGCTTCGAATTGGCTTTGACGTGCGATTTGATCGTTGCTGCGGAAGATGCCCGCATGGCGCTACCGGAAACGGGGATCGGCGTCATTGCCGGACAAGGGGGCACGCAGCGCCTGATCGCGCTCGCCGGTCGAGCCATCGCGACCGATCTCATTCTCACCGGCCGAGTCTTGACCGGCGTTGAGGCGGGTTCTTTCGGGATCGCTGCCCGGGTTTGCCCGGTGGAGAAGGTCCTGGATGAAGCCATCGCCATTGGCCGAAGCATCGCCGAACGCAGTCCTGCCGCGATCCGTTTTGCGCGCGAGGTCCTGCGTGAAGCCAGCGAACATCCCATCCGTCAATCGTTGAGAATCGAGCGGCTGTTGGCATCGCTCATTTTGGATACGCCGGAAAGGAAAAGCCGGGTCGAAGCATTCCTGAACCGGAAAGGAAAAGCGTGATGGGCGCGACGGATAAGTTCGGCGGGATTACGATTGGCTCCGAAACTGCGTTTTCGAAAACGATTACGGAAGCGGACCTTGGTTTTTTCTGCGCCATCAGCGGCGATTTCGATCCACTGCATGTCGACGAGGCCTATAGCGCTACAACGCCATTTGGGCGCCGCATTGTGCACGGACTCGCCGTTATGGCCCTGCTGTCAGCCGCTGAATCTGAAATGAGTCGCCGCGCCATTGCGGGTGGCACGAAATTGCGGCCGGTATCTCTCGGATATGATCGCGTGCGTTTTCTGGCGCCCGTGGTGATCGGTGATAGCTTGCGCGCGACATACCGGATTGCGGAGATCGACGATGCCAGCTCACGCACCATCGGCGAGTGCACCATCGTCAATCAATCCAACACGCTGTGTCTGGTTGGGCGACACATCATGAAATGGGTGTCATGACAAACGGCATTCCCGATCTTCTTGGCCTGCCTTTGCCTCTTTCCGGAGAAACGCGCCTTTACGCCATTCTCGGAGATCCCATTGGCCAGGTTGGCTCGCCCGGGCTGTTCAATGCGGCCTTTCGGCGGCGTGGCGCGAAGGCCGTGCTTTTTCCGGCGCATGTCGCCTCGCAAGACTTGCCGTCGGTGATTTCAGCCATTCGTGCGATCCGAAATTTCGACGGCATCATCATCACCGTGCCGCATAAGCTCGCGGTCATGGACCTTATAGACGAGGTTTTGCCGAGTGGTCGGCGGGTCGGGGCAGTCAACGCGATCCGCTGCACTAAGGACAGACGGCTGATCGGCGATAACTTCGATGGCAAGGGCTGCGTGCGGGCCCTTCACGATGACGGGCGGACGGTCGGGGGCAAGAGCGTCCTGATCGTGGGAGCGGGTGGTGCCGGGCGAGCGGTGGCACATGCGATCGCCGACGAGAACCCCCGACGCATGCGCATCTTCGATTTGGATACTTCCCGCCTTGAAGACCTCGTAGAGAGTGTGCGGGCAGCGCATCCGGATCTCGAACTCGAAACAGGTGAGCCTGATCCTGAAGCTTTCGATGTCGTCGTGAATTGCACGCCGCTCGGAATGAAGGCAGGCGACCCCTATCCGATAAACCCCAAGCGGATCGCGCCCGGCACGTTCGTCATCGATGTCATTCTGAAACCCCCGACATCCCCGCTCATCGCAGCAGCTGAAGGGTGCGGCTGCCCAGTCCAGCGTGGAATTCGTATGCTGGAAGGACAGGTGGATGCGATCTGCGATTTCTTTGGGATAGGAGGGGCACCGTGAGCCGCCGTGGTATTGCGATTGTCGGTCTGGGTATGGCCGTTGGCCCGCACGCGCGCAGTCTGCAGGATCTTGCTGATCGGGTCGAAGTCATTTGGGCCGCAAGCCGCTCCGAGGAGCGCTGTCGGGCCTTTGCCGGCCAATTCTCGTTTCCGGTCACCACGGACATCAATCGGGCCATCACTGATGATCATGTGGAGGCCGTCATCCTGCTCACGCCGCCCGCCAGCCATGGCGAGCTGGGAGATGCGATCCTGCGAGCTGGCAAACATCTGCTAATCGAAAAGCCTGTAGGGCTCACCACGGCCGATACCGAATATCTCGCGACTCTTGCCGCGGAAAAACAGCGGCGCTTCGGGGTGGTGCTGCAGCATCGCTTCCGCCCTGCCTCGCGGCATCTGGCGAGTTTGATTGCCGGCGGCTCGCTCGGAACGCTGTGCGTGGTCCAGTGCATCGTCCCGTGGTGGCGTCCGCAAAGCTATTACGACGAGCCGGGACGCGGCACGTTGGCCCGCGACGGTGGCGGTGTGCTGCTGACTCAGGCAATCCACACCCTCGATCTTTTCCGTTCCCTCGTCGGCTCCGTGGAAGTTATCGCCGGGCACACGGCAACCACAGCGTTGCATCGCATGGAAACGGAGGACTACGCGGCCGCGCTTGTGCGGGTTGGCGGCGCGGCGCTGGGCACGATCATGGCGACCACGGCCTTCTATCCCGGCTTCGCCGAACGCATCGAGCTCGTGTTCACCAAGGCTACGGCGCGCCTCGAAGGCGGGACGCTCGAGCTTTACCATCAGGACGGCCGGCGCGAGCGCTTCGGCGATGAATCGGCGATGGGGAGCGGCGCTGATCCCATGGCCTTTTCCCACGACGCTCACCGCGCCGTGATCGCGGACTTTCTCTCTGCCATCGACGAAGGCCGCGATCCATTGGTTAACGGTCCCGAAATCGTCGCGACACGCAAACTCCTCGATGCCATGCTCGCCTGACGGCTGCTGAATGGAGATCGAAAATGCCGGACGTGATCCTTCCGCGTGGAGACGGAACGCTGGAGACCTATCGTCTTTCGGCACCGCGTAACTTTGCGCGCCGTCCTGAAGTCAAGCGCAACCGCATTGCCTTCGCAGCGGCGCACGTAGTTGCTGACCCGAGGGCTGACATCGATCCGTGGACAACAGTTGCCGTCGATTGGGAAGCGACGCTGGCTTACCGCCGCCATCTTTGGAGCCTGGGTTTCGGGGTGGCGGAAGCCATGGATACGGCCCAGCGCGGCATGGGCCTCGATTGGCCGACCTCACTTGAGCTGATCCGTCGTTCCGTGGCCGAAGCGCGCGCCTTCGGCGGTGCGCCGCTTCTTGCGTCCGGCGCCGGAACCGATCATCTGGCGCCGAGTGCTGACGTCACGATCGAGGACGTTATCGCGGCTTACGAAGAGCAGTGCTCTGCCGTCGAAAGCGCCGGCAGCCGCATCATTCTGATGGCGAGTCGCGCTCTTGCCGCGTGCGCCCGTGGCCCGGAGGACTACGAAAAGGTTTACAGCCGCGTTCTCTCGCAGGTGCGTGAGCCGGTGATCATTCATTGGTTGGGCGAGATGTTTGATCCCGCGCTGGCCGGCTATTGGGGGCACGACGATCACTGGCGGGCGATGGATGTCTGCCTTCAGATTATGAAAGCGAACGCCTCGAAGGTCCATGGCATCAAGGTCTCGCTTCTCTCCGAGGAGAAGGAGGTCGAGATGCGCAAGCGGCTACCGGAAGGTGTGCGCATGTACACGGGCGACGATTTCAACTACCCGCGCCTAATAGCCGGTGACGGGCAGCATTTTTCTGATGCGCTGCTCGGAATCTTCGACGCCATTGCTCCGGCTGCGGCCGCCGCCCTCGACGCCTTCGCGGAAAGCGATATGAGGACTTACGAAGAGATCATGGCGCCGACGGTGCCGCTCTCCCGGCATATCTTCAAGGCGCCGACCCGCTTTTACAAAACGGGTATTGTTTTCCTAGCTTGGCTCAACGGCCACCAAAATCATTTCACGATGGTCGGTGGGCAGGAGTCGGCGCGCTCGACGCTACATCTGGCTGAGCTTTTCCGCCTTGCCGACAGCGCCGGGCTCCTGTGCGACCCGGAACTCGCGGCAAAGCGCATGACGCTGCTGATGGGCATTCGTGGCGTTGGGGGATAGCCATGGTTCAACCGTCGAGGTTGTCACTCAACACCGCGACAGTGCGGGAGCGCTGGACACTCAGGGATTGCATCAAGGGGTGCGCCCGTCACGGCATTGGTGGGATTTCTCCCTGGCGGGATATGCTCGCCGCGTGCGGAATCAAGGAGGCCGCTCGCATGATTGCTGACCACGGCCTGACCGTTACGGGTTTGTGCCGCGGCGGCATGTTTCCGGCATTGAGCGGAGCCGATTTTGAGAAAAATATCGACGACAATCGGCACGCCATCGACGAGGCAGCGGCCATAGGCGCACGATGCCTCGTTCTGGTGGTGGGGGGATTACCAAATGGCTCGCGCGATCTTTCCCGCGCTCGTGCTCAGGTGCGTGAGGGGATTGCCCGATTACTGGATCATGCTCGTGCGGCCAATGTGCCCCTGGCCATCGAGCCACTTCATCCAATGTACGCTGCTGATCGAGCGTGTGTGAACACGCTCGCGCAGGCAAATGATCTGTGTGATGAACTCGGCGACGGCGTCGGAATTGCGCTTGATGTTTATCATGTCTGGTGGGATCCCGATCTCGCGAGACAGATCGCCCGAGCCGGCAGAGAGCGGCTGCTCGCCTTTCACGTGTGCGATTGGCTCGTTCCAACGACTGACCTTCTGCTTGACCGAGGCATGATGGGTGACGGTGTCATCGACATCCCTGGCATCCGGGGCTTGGTTGAGGCCACAGGTTACGATGGGCTCATTGAAGTCGAGATTTTTTCGGCCAACAACTGGTGGGTGCGTGATCCTGACGAGGTGCTGAGGACGATCGTTGAAAGGGCATCGACGGCGATTTGAAACCAGTGTGGTTGTAGAGGGCAGGTTGGATTTTCACTTCGCCGGGCGGGGCGGTAGACTATTTGACGTGCTTCTCACAACGCATTGGCGCATCTACATCTCGCGCTACCTCAGCACAGCTGAAGAAGAAACGGAAATCTCGCTGCCACGGCTGCGACACACGTCGAGCTCGACCACATAATCCGCTACGCGAAAGACCACCACCACGCTTCTTGGGCGCGAGCTGGATCTGCTAGTATTGCCGTAATCGTCGTGTTCGCCCGCATCATTTTCCGCACCCTCGATGTCACGCCGCATGGAGCCAGCAGTTGCGGGGAGTTCGCAACCGCGCAAGCTAACGCTTGTTTTCGTGGATGTCGAGAAAGGGCTTCTGCTCAAATGGCTAAGGGCGGGTTAAGGTTGAGTAGAACGCATGCCTCCTACCATTCTTAAGGAATTCGGTGACAAATCTTGACACGGCTAGCGACCCTTTTTTCTTCACGACGTTTCAATTTGTAGATCCGCAATCAGTTTTTCCCGCTGTGCTAAAGCATTGATGGCGCGATTACCAAGTTTTCGCGCTACAACATTGAGCAGTCCTTCACAAAATACAATGTAAGCCCCCATGCTGTTACTGAAAAAGCTGCTAGCGTGAGGTATGAAGAAGGCCAACTTGGAAGGCGGTACCAGCGGCGATGCTCTTGAGTCAGTAACTGCAATTACTTCCAGGCCCAGCGCGGCTGACATCGCGGCGACTGCTGCAACTTCCGCCGTATAAGGGGCGCAGCTGGCTACAACAACGATATCACCATTTTCCATCTGTGCTAGCGCTTCAGCGATGCCGAGCCGTGGCGCGTCCAGCAAGGAAACGTCACTCCGCAGCATACTGAGCCCGTAGGTGAGAAAGCTCGCCAACGCATGAAACTGTCGGACGCCATGAACGCGGACGCGACGACCTCTGGCCAATAATGACGCTGCTTGTTCCACTGAGTCAGCATCAAGCTGGCTCAGAAAGCCATCGACATTGGCCGCCGTTTCGCGAGCCAGTTTTTCAAATACAGCGAGATCTTCGCTAGTCTCATGATCTGACGAAAGCAACCGGCCAGCCTGACGGCTGTAAAAGGATCCCCCGCTACCGGCAACCGCCTCGCGAAAAATGTATTGAAGCTCATTGAAGCCAGTGTATCCAAGCTTCTGAGCAAGGCGAGTCAGCGTTGAAGCATTTACGGAATGGAGGGCGGCGAGTTCCGAAATCGTTCGAACAGCGGTTTGCTCTGGAGCCTCTACCAGCCGCGCTAGAACAGCGATTGCCTTGGCGCCGAGTGAAATGCCTGCCTGCTCGCGCTTGATAAGAAGAACTAGGTTGCGAAGCGCTTCCAGGCTTTGCGGCGGCTGTTTTTCTTTCCGCCTAGGGGAGTTCCGTCGCTCTAAGCTCGATGAGACAGACATGGTTCGTGTCCATCATCGCAGCAGAGAATGGCTGGCGCGTAAGCTCGGTCGAAAATGCGCCAAGAAATCCGGTCCGAATAAATCTCGAAAACCACCGTAACGAGAGTGTTTTCGCAGTCTGGATCGTCCGGCTGTTCGCGATAGAGAGGTAGCGCTGGTCTGGATTGGTCCCATAGGATTGCGAGCGGATCAGGTAACCTTGGCCAACACTGACGAAGGAGTTCATTGCCACGTTTTTGGCGTGACCATGAGGAAGCAGTGATGATCTGACCTTCGCCGGCCATGGCTTGGTGTATGAGGTGATTGGCGTGGCAGCTCGGTCGACTGATTTGCTGAACTGAACATTTGGTTCTGGTGAACTCGATACTGAAAATGTGTGGAACGCCGCGCTGAGCAACACTCAGATGGAAGCTGCCCCAGCGTTCGCTACTTTCGAGAAGATCGACAGCCTGCTCGATGCCAGCGCAGTCTAGTAGCGCCCGCGTCAGTACCATTCTAGGTACCCCCCGCGATGAGCCGTTTCGCGCGCGGATATTATTTACCGTATAAACAAGTCCCGCCTCATTGACTGCGAAAGCGTTTCCAGGAATTGAGCCCGGATAAACGAACGCAGTAAAGGCCAACCCGCCTTCAGCTCGAATGATAGCAATGGCGCACCGGTTTTTCAGGCCCGGATCCCCGTCTTCATTATGAGCAAGAACTAATGGTTGACCAGGAATCTGCAAAGTTGTGCAACCTTCCCGTACCATAGCCCAAACATCACCGCGGCAATTCCATACAAAGACATCCTCGACTGGAAGTTCCATGCCGTGAGCCAAGCCTATAATCTCCTGCCAGTAGCGCGGAAATCGTGTCGCTACCAACTCTCTCACGGCTACGAGAGTCGGATGATCACGAAAAGCAACAACGCTTGCCCATGCGGATGTCTTTATGACATACTCGTTAACGACAGCTGCGCCAAACTTTCCTAATTGAAGGCCGACTTCATATGGTGTTCCGGCGATTTCGATGATCGGGAGTCGGGACCAGACATCAGTTGACATGTTGGAGAAACTCTCGGAGCCGGGGATTCTCGGGATTGGCGAGTAGCGCCACTGGATCACCATCTACGGCGATTTTCCCGTTTTCCATGAAAATTAGCCGCGTGCCTACTCTACGCGCGAAGTTCATTTCGTGGGTGACTACGATCATAGTCATACCTTCCTCAGCAAGGGACTGCATGACCATCAGGACTTCATGACGGAGTTCCGGATCGAGCGCAGACGTCGGCTCATCGAAAAGCATGAGTTTCGGCTTGATCGCGAGGGCGCGCGCAATCGCGACACGTTGCTGCTGCCCACCAGAGAGCTCTGATGGATAATAGTTGGCCCGGTCGGCCAATCCCACCTTAGAGAGAAGTTCGCGGGCTTGAGAAAGCGCTTCGGTTCGGTTTAAGCCGCGTACGTGACGTGGGCCGAATGCAACGTTTTCCAAAGCCGTCATCTGAGGAAAAAGATTAAATTGTTGGAACACCATGCCGGCCTCCTGCCGGATCAGGCGCACGTGCGAGCGACCGGCCCTTACGCTGATGCCGTCGACGATGAGATCGCCGCCGTCTATTTCCTCGAGCGCATTGATGCAACGCAGGAGAGTGGACTTGCCGGACCCGGAGGGACCAATCAAGACTACGACTTCACCGCTTTCGATATTGAGGTCAACTTCATTCAGGACGACAACACGGCCGAACCGTTTCGTGACCTTTCGAAATTCAACCATGCTCATAGCATTCTCATTTTCTTCTCAACGACACGAAGAATGAGAGTAAGGGTCCCTGTCATGATCAAATAAAAGACGGCAACGGCTGTCCAGATTTCTACAGCGCGGAAATTGGCGGCCATAATTTCCTGGCCCTGTCGGGTAAGCTCACCAACTCCGATAACAATGAAGAGGGACGTATCCTTCAGACTGACGATGAATTGATTTCCGAGAGGCGGTATCATTCGGCGGAAAGCAACCGGTCCTATTATGTAAAGCAGCACCTTCCAAAACGGTAGACCGAGCGCGAGCCCAGCCTCCTTGAGGCCCTTATGAACGGAAAGAAATGAGCCCCGAACGATCTCAGCAATATAGGCGCCAGCATTCACTACGATTGCCGTGACAGCTGCACTGATAGGGCTGATACGAACATTGGCCAGCACAGGCAACGCAAAGTAGATAAACATCACCTGCACGACGATGGGGGTGCCTCGGATCAGCTCGATGTACGCAAATGCGATGCTGTTCAAAAGGGCATTACCATACGCTCTCATCAGCCCGGCGACGAAACCAACCACGAGGCCTCCGGCCAATCCCCCCAAAGTGATGAAAATCGTTAGTCGAGCACCACTGAGCAGCGACGGCATCGCGTCGACGATGACGGACCAATCAAAATCCATAACGAGCTCCGAAGAATGGGCTACCGCGCCGGATAATTTCCGGCACGGTCGTTTATTTTTCGAGGGTCAGCGCTTCGGCTCAGTGCCAAACCACTTCTTATAAATCGCGTTATAGCGCCCATCTTCCTTAATTTTGGCGAGAGCCTTGTTAACCTTTTCCACCAGGGGACTGCCCTTCGGAAAACCAATTCCGTACTCGTGCGCCATCATTTGCTCGCCAACGGCTTTAACGCGACCTTTACCCGCTGTGGCGATGTAATAGAGGACATTTGGCGTATCGTGCATTGCGGCATCGACACGACCGGTCAGAAGCTCGAGGTAGGCGTTGTCGATGTTGGGAAACTGACGAAGCTCGGTTTCCTTGAAATGCTCCTTGGCGTAATCGGCGGCCGAGGTGCCGGTTTTTACTGCAAGGGTTTTCCCCTTGAGGTCTGCCGGCCCTTTAATGTCACTGTCTATTGGTACCATCAGTAGAAAGCCGCTATCGTAATATCCATCGGAAAAATCTATGACCTTCTTGCGCTCGTCTTTGATAGTGATACCTGCGAGCGCAACATCGACTTGTTTGGTTTGAAGGGCGGGAATGATGCCGTTGAAATCCATTGGCTGCAGTTTGTAGGTGGCGCCGATCTCCTTGGCGATTTCGTCCCACAAATCGATGTCGAAGCCTACATACTTATCACCTTCCTTGAATTCGAAAGGAACGAATGCCGTGTCGGTGGCTACTATCAGATCGTTGGCTTGTGCTGTTTGGTATGAGAACGATGCGAAAACCGCCGTCAGCGCTGTGAATAAGAGCTGTCGCAGTTTCATGGTGCGGTACTCCTCTTTTGACGCGCACCGACCAGTGTTGCACAAGAGGATGCAAATCTGCAATGCTTCGTTGGTTATTGATGCATACAATTTTGCCTGTCAAACGGGACACGGCGTCAGGCACAGGTTTGCGCCGAGGCCCGAGAAACGTCACGACATCCGGGGAGCAGCTCAAAACCAATGTCAGCACGATGAAATCGGCCCCCGCTGCGGTAGTGCCCAATTTGCACACACGCGGTTCTCTTGTTCTTACCAGAAAGAGCGGGGAGAGAATTTTTGTAGCGCTTGAACTGAAGATGCTCCGCTAAGACTCGAATAATAGCTCGTAAGAGGAGAGATCGCGGGAAGCATGGTTTTGACCGAACTTCGGTCCGACCGCGTGTTAATGCACGAATCTTGTCCCGCAGTTCGTTGCTTGGGGGTTACGAGAACCCGTCACCCTCTGTGGCTTACCATCATTCATGTTGACAGCAGGGGAGACGCGTCAATTAATCCGGTGGGCAGACAGTATTGCCCCGGACGCGCCCTCACTAGACACTTGGAGAAGTGTTTCGTCCCCTGCCTGCGAAGACATCCAAGTCGATTTGAGGAAGTTGAAGGGATTAGGTCCACCGGTCCGAGGAAAAAATGAATTTTATCAGGTGGTTAAACAACTGAATGGCGGAGAGAGGGGGATTCGAACCCCCGAGACGGTTGCCCGCCTACACGCGTTCCAGGCGTGCGCCTTCAACCACTCGGCCATCTCTCCGCGTCGCGCAGCGGACTATAGCGATCCATCTGCCAGAGGCAAGCGCGTGTTCTTGCCGCGAACGCCCACTCAGCCGGCGAAGCGCCGGGTGGCCATGACGAGCTCGTGGATAATCCCCGGCTCAGTCATGGCGTGGCCTGCATCGGGAATAATCCTTAGATCGGCGGCGGGCCAGCGCTTTTTCAAGTCCCAGGCATTCTTGAGCGGCGTAACCACGTCGTAGCGGCCGTGCACGATGACCCCCGGGATGTTGGCGAGGCGATGGGCATCCTCCAGGAGCTGGCCGTCGCGATCTAGGAAGCCTCGGTTGACGAAGTAGTGGCACTCGATGCGCGCGAAAGCGAGGGCGTAGCTGTCACTGCCGAAGTGCCGAACGCGCTCGGGGTCCGGCTGCAAGGAGAGGGTCGTCCCTTCCCAGATGCTCCAAGCTCTGGCGGCAGCGAGCTGCACTTGAGGGTCGGGATGCGTCAGTCGCCGGTAGTACGCCGCCACCATGTCCCCGCGCTCTTCTTCTGGGATGACGCTTTGATAGGCTTCGAAAGCGTCCGGATGGATCCAGCTACAACCGTCCTGGTAGAACCAATCGATCTCGCTCTTCCGAAGGAGGAAGATGCCCCGAAGAATCAGCTCGCTGACGCGATGGGGATGGGTTTCGGCGTACGCCAATGACAGTGTCGAGCCCCAGGAGCCGCCGAAGAGCTGCCACCGCTCGATACCGAGGTGCTCCCGTAACCGCTCCATGTCCGCGACAAGGTCCCACGTGGTGTTGTGTTCAAGCGAAGCATGAGGCGTGGAGCGTCCGCATCCGCGCTGATCGAAAAGAATGATTTTGTAGCGCGAGGGATCGTGAAAGCGGCGCATGGTGGCGTTGCTGCCACCGCCTGGGCCGCCGTGGACCATCAATACCGGCTTTCCGTGAGGATTGCCGCAGACCTCGTAGTAGATCTCGTGATCTCCGGGAACAGCGAGAAAGCCCTGCGCATAGGGCTCGATCGGCGGATAGAGGCCAAGGCGGGCCTCGGGAAAACCACCGCTTGATGAGTTCTGCTCGGAAGTCATCGAGAGCCTTTTCTGTCTGCGAGGTTCGTGTCCCCGTAGACCAGACTACAGGGGGCGCGACCTTTGCCTCAAACGCAACAAGCGTGTCTCGCGATCGTAGATGGTTTCGCCCCCGGGCACTCTGAGGTCCTCGACCAGTTCGACGATTTTGGGCGAGCTCGAAGGCCGCAGGTAGCTACCCGCTACCGCTGCCGCGAAGCCGGCCGGCATTCCAAGAACGGCGGCAAGAGCACCCGAGAGGCCCAGCGATGCCTCTCCGGCGACGATGACCAGAGCCGCCACAGCAAATCCGGCTAAAGCACCGCACGCGGTACCGAAGGCGCTGAGGCGCTTCCACCAGATCGATAGAACCAGGATCGGGAAAAAAGCCGAGGCTGATAGCGCGAGTGCCCACAACACGAGCCAGAGCGGATCCGCCGGCACTATCAGCGCAATGCCCACGCCAATGATGACCGCCAATGCAATGCAGCCACGGGCGAGCATGAGGCGAAATTTATTTCGCGCCGGCTCCGCCTTGAGCCCGTTGATGAGGTCCTCAGAGAGCAGCGTTCCCAGTGACAGCGACGAAAGGCTCACGGCTGCAACTGCGGCGGCGAAGGCGCCCGCCAGAGCAAGGTAGAGGAACACAGAAGGAAAACCGTGTGCGATCGGCAACGCGAACAGCACCGCATCCCTGTGGAAGCTGAAGCTGCTGACCGGTAGCCGGGGAACCTGCCCATGCACCGCAGCAAGGCCTATGGCCTCAAGAGAACGGAACCAGTCTGGCAGCTGGCTGGCGCTGTAACCCACCAAGGTGTCCATCACCACGTCGCGCATGAAAACGGCGACGGACGAGGCGGTCACCATGATCGTGCCGACGAGAAACGTGGCCCAGCCGAGAGACTTGCGCGTGTCATAGACCGTGAGCGTGGTGCCGGATCGCGGCAGTAGCCAGGGAGCGGACGCGACGCCTGCCATCAACGTCAGGCTGGCAAAGACAAAGCTCAGCGGCCCGATACTGCCAAACGGCTTTGTCATGCGCTGCGCGATCGCCTGGACCTCAGCACCCGCAATCTCGAATGCCAGGGGCGACAGGATCGGAATGGGTATGCCCTGCTGATTCTCGAGCCGCACGAGCGAGCGCAGAACGGGCCCGTGGCTAAGCTGCGCAAAAGGCAGATTGGTGACAGCCGTTGCCACCATGGCCACGGGCACGAAAAGAGCAAGCAAGACTGCTATGCTCTCCGCACTATTCGCCCAGCTTGAGGATCGCACGCCGCCAAGCACGATCGCGCAAATCACCGTGACAGCGAGGATGGTGGCCACCATCTGCTCGGATTGGCCTGTCAGCCATTTCCCTGCGAAGACGCCCATTCGGACCTCAGCTGCGACCACGAGGAGCATGGGCACGACGGCTATCGCGGCAATCGTGAGGCGCACCAACCGGCTGTCGCAGCGGCGCCCCAGGTAGCTTGGCACGGTCAAGGCGCCGAACTTGCGCAAGTACGGCGCAATCAGGATCGCCATTACGACAAAGCCGCCCGTGAAGGCGATGACCAGAAACCACGCATCGAAGCCATTGATGAAGAGGAGACCGGTGCCTGCGACGATGCCCGTTGCTCCGAGCGCGCCTATGGCGAGCACGAGACCATTGAAGAAGGGTGGCACACGTCGCCCGCTGGCGAAGAAGTCGATAGGCTCCGAGCACGCTGTGACGGCGCCGATAGCGACGTAGAAGACAAGCGGCCCGGCGAGCATAAGGTGGCGAATCAGCGAGTCCGAGGCGCCGAGCTGCTCGAAGATGAGGAGCACCAGAACCAGCGCTGTGTAGGCGCTGGTGAAGATGCCGAAGTAGATGCCTAGCCGGGGATTGACGAGGCGGGTGCGGGAGAGGGGCATGGGCCGATTCCGTCAGCCTATGAGCCAATGCTGAGGGTTCCGGTCAGAGGTTCTCATGCCCTCCATGCCAATGGTCGATGGCATCCTGTCGGTTCACGAACGATGCGACCGTGATGATGGCAATCAGCACCAAACCATGCCCCGTAAGGAAATAACCAACTGGAAACCCAAGGAATCTTTCGCCGTTGAGTTGATCCGCGTAAAGCGGGAACACGATGACCACGAGAAGGAAGGGGACCAGGCTCGCGATCATTTGCCACTTAGTGGCTCTCCAGTAGGGCTTGCGTTCCCGGCGCTCGATCATTGGGCTGATGTCCTCGAATGTGCTGAGTATAAGTGATCTGGAGTCATATTTGTGTAATGAGGCAAGGTATTGCGTTGTCGAGCAACGCGCCATCCACAAACTCTGCGGCCGTTCCTTGCCCGTACGGGCATAGAACGGATACGGAATGACGGGCTTGCATTGACGTTGTGCGACTTGCTTAAATCTCGAACGGCGCGTTTTCGTGGCACTTGGGTGGCGCGCCCAAATTGAGCCGGGCTCGACCGGCCAGCCCGGGAAGGATCGAAAGTATGGCTGCGACCCGAATTGTGATCGTTGATGATCACCCGCTCTTTCGGAAGGCGCTCAATCAGGCCCTGGCGACGTCTCTCAATTCGGTCGAGATCATGGAGGCTGGCTCGCTGGACGAGCTGACAGCCAAACTTGCCACCGACAGCAACGTGGACCTCATTCTCCTCGACTTGGCGATGCCGGGGGTCCAGGGGTTGTCCGGGCTCCTTTACCTTCGGGCGCAGTATCCCGAGATCCCGGTCATGGTCGTATCCGCGAGCGAAGACCCGACGACCATCCGCAACGCCATTGGTTTTGGGGCCTCGGGCTATGTGCCGAAATCCCAGCCGGCGGAAGGGATTCGCGAGGCGGTTCGGAAGGTGCTTGAAGGCGAGATCTGGGTGCCGCCCGATATCGACATCTCATCCGAGGGCCAAGAAACGAACGAGCTCGTCGCCCGGCTATCGACGCTCACCCCGCAACAGGTGCGCGTCCTCATGATGCTCGGGGAAGGACTGCTCAACAAACAGATCGCCTACCGCCTCAATGTGTCCGAGGCGACCATCAAGGCGCATGTGTCGGCGATCCTCCAAAAGCTCGGCGTTGACAGCCGCACGCAGGCCGTGATTGCCATCAACAAGCTCCAAAGCGGGGACTGGCAACGCAACGCGAGCTGACCGTCGGCCTAGCGACAGCGTAGGTCGCTGCTCACCTTATGCATCGATGGTCGCCTGGAGCGCATGCTCCTGAATGAACTCGCGCCGCGGCTCGACCACATCGCCCATTAACTTGGAGAAGATCTCGTCCGCCTCGGCGAGGTCGCCCAGCTTCACCTGCAGCAGCGTGCGGGTCTCCGGGTCGAGTGTGGTCTCGGCAAGCTGATCCGCGTTCATCTCGCCCAGACCTTTGTAGCGCTGCAGGGTAATGCCCTTCCGGCCGGCGTCGTATACGGCTTTGAGCAGCGATGACGGGCCCGTGATCACCGTCTCCGAATCCTTGCGTTTCAGCACGGCCGGAAGCCGGTAAATCTCGGCGAGGTGTTCGTGCCGCTCGTTCAGGCGGCGCGCGTCGAGCGAGGTCAGAAAGGCGCGATCAAGCACGTGCACTTCCTTCACGCCGCGGACCTCACGGCTGAAGACCAGCCCTTCGTTGTCCGCGAACCGACCTGTCCAGCCGCGTTCCGTCTCCTCGGAAATGTTGTTGAGCAGCTCGGCGACCTCTTTCGCCTTGGCCTCAGCAGCTGCTCTGTCGTTAAGCAGCGCGGCATCGAGCGCGCCCGCAATGGCCGCCTGTTCGACGACGAACCGCGCGTAACGCGAGTGAAGGCCATCCAGCAGCCGCTGGACTGCCCGAGCCTGCATGACGATCTCACGAAGATCCTGTCCCGCGCGCGATTCTCCGGTGCCGAGCTGGAGCACGGCATCGGTCAGACCGCTGTCGATCAGGTAATCCTCAAGGCTCGTCTGATCCTTGAGGTAGGTCTCCGACTTGCCCTTTGTGACTTTGTACAGCGGCGGCTGAGCGATGTATAGGTGCCCCTTCTCGATCAACTCCGGCATCTGACGGTAGAAGAACGTCAACAGCAACGTACGGATGTGCGCGCCGTCGACATCGGCGTCCGTCATAATGATGATCTTGTGATAACGGAGCTTCGAAATATCGAAGCCGCCGTCCTCGCCGCGGCCGATGCCGGTGCCGAGCGCGGTGATCAGCGTGCCGATCTCCTGGCTGGACAGCATCTTGTCCATGCGCGCGCGCTCGACGTTCAGGATCTTGCCGCGGATCGGCAGAACGGCCTGGAACTCCCGGTTGCGCGCCTGCTTGGCGGAGCCGCCGGCCGAGTCACCCTCGACGATGAACAGCTCCGTGTTCGCTGGGTTGCGGTCCTGACACTCGGCGAGCTTGCCTGGCAGATTGGCCATGTCGAGCGCGCCCTTGCGCCGGGTCAGCTCGCGGGCTTTGCGCGCGGCCTCGCGGGCAGCGGCAGCCTCCACCACTTTGGTGATGATGGCCTTGGCTTCTTTCGGATGCTCCTCAAACCAGACGGCAAGCTGATCGCCGACCACGTTCTCTACGATCGGCTTCACTTCGGAGGAGACGAGCTTGTCCTTGGTCTGGCTTGAAAACTTGGGATCGGGAACCTTGACGGAAAGCACGCAGGTAAGGCCCTCGCGGGCATCATCACCGGTCAGTGAAACCCGCTCCTTCTTCGCAATTCCTGTCTCTTCCGCGTACTTATTGATGACGCGCGTCAGCGCAGCACGAAAGCCGGCGAGGTGTGTGCCACCATCCCGCTGCGGGATGTTGTTGGTGAAGCAGAGCATGTTCTCGTGGTAGCTGTCGTTCCACCAAAGCGCGGCTTCGACGGCGATCCCATCACGCTCGGCGGAAATCATGATGGGATCTTCGATGAGCGGGTGCTTGGCACGATCGAGGTAACGCACGAACGCGCCGAGACCGCCCTCGTACTGCATTACCTCCTGCTTACGATCAGCGTGCCGCTCATCGATGAGGACGACGCGTACGCCGGAATTCAGAAACGCAAGCTCACGGAGCCGGTGCTCCAGCGTTTCATAGCTGAATTCCGTTACGCCCTTGAAGGTATCGGGGCTCGGCAGGAAGGTGACCTTGGTGCCGCGGCGGCCCTCCGCATCGCCGACGACGCGCAGCGGAGCCTCCGCCACGCCGTTCACGAAGCGGACAAAGTGCTCTTTTCCGTCTCGCCAAATGGTGAGCTCAAGCCACGAGGACAGGGCGTTGACGACCGAAACACCGACGCCGTGCAGACCGCCTGAAACCTTGTACGGATTCTCATCCCCGCCGGAACCGAACTTGCCGCCGGCGTGAAGCTGGGTCATCACGACCTCAGCGGCCGAAACCCCCTCTTCGGGATGAATATCAACGGGAATGCCGCGGCCATTGTCGATGACAGTGCACGATCCGTCAGCATTCAGAATGACCTGAACTTCCGTCGCAAAGCCGGCCAGCGCCTCGTCGATGGAGTTGTCGACCACCTCATAGACCATGTGGTGGAGGCCGGAGCCATCGTCCGTATCGCCGATGTACATGCCAGGGCGTTTGCGGACGGCATCCAAGCCACGCAAAACCTTAATGTTTTCCGCGCCGTAATGTTCGGCGCCGTTTTGTTTCCTGGCCGGCTGAGCACTCATCGAAGGCAGATCCTGAGGGAAACTGGAATGAGATGATTTCTTATAGCACGGATCGGGCGAGTTTGGGCCGGAATCGTGCACTAAAAAGATGGGGACAGATGGGAATTTTTCAAGGATTTTCAGCCTCTTGGCAAAACTGCGTCAGCGGAGCACACGCATGCGTGCCATTACTCGAGCGTGCTGACTCGGCCATCTTCAACCTGAAGAAACCTTGCCCGGCCTTCGAGGGCTGAAAATGCGTGGCGATCAGTGCCCGTCATCCAGGCCTGGGGGCCCAGACGCAGGATCTCTTCGAAGAGCGCCGTTCGACGAATTGGGTCGAGGTGAGCGGCGATTTCGTCGAGCAGAAGGATCGGTGCAGCGCCATCGCGCCGGCCCGCCAGCAACTCGGCGTGCGCCAGGACGAGCCCGATGAGCAGCGCCTTCTGCTCTCCAGTCGAGCAGACATGCGCTGGCATGCCTTTTGGCCCGTGTTCCACGAGCATATCGGTGCGATGCGGACCGATCAGGGTGCGTCCAGCCGCCCGATCCTGCTCGCGGCCAGCTCGCAGCGCGGCACAGTAAGCATCCTCGACCTCGATGGCCGGAGAGTGTGCCAAACGCTCTTCGATCCAGCCCTCAAGGGCTATCCGCGACCAAGGGAAGGGGGAATCGGGCTCCCGCTCGCGTCGCGCGGTGATCGTGGCCTCCAAAGCCGCGGCGGCCTGCGCACGGGCAGCAGCGGTGGCAACTCCCGTTTCCGCCATAATCCGCTCAAGCCCCGCGAAGAGGGCAGGATCGGTCACGCCGTCCTGGAGCAGGCGGTTACGCTGGCGCATCGCCCGCTCGAATTGCCCAGCGCGCGTTCGGTAACCGGGATCGAAACAGAGGGTCAGTCGGTCAAGAAAGGCCCTGCGATCCGCTGCTGGCCCCGTGAACAGTCCGTCCATTGCCGGCGTCAGCCAGACCATTTCCACCCAATCGGCGAGCGCGCCGGAGCCTGATTGAGTGATACCATCGATGCGGACAATTCGTCCGCTCCGACCGTTCTCTGACGAATCCTGGCTTGCCAATCGGCCCGTTCCGATGTCGACCGCTCCGCGGGGTGTGTGCACGCGGGCCGCCACAGCCCAATCCCCCAAGCCTCCAATCCGCGCCAATTGCGCGAAAGGGGCGCGGCGAAGCCCTTGCCCCGGAGCTAGCAAGGACACAGCCTCGAGGAGGTTCGTCTTGCCGGCGCCGTTGGGTCCAAGCAGTACAATCGGCTCACGCGAAAGCTCGAGATGAGCTGAGGCGTAGTTCCGGAAATTGGTGAGCGTTAGGCGTTCGACCCAGATCGACCGCCGAGGCGTAGCGGGGTTAGCGTTGAACTCGTCCCTCGCGCCATGGGCGTCAGCTCCGCCTTGCAACTTCTGCTCCTTGCCGAAGCCAGCGCGCGAGAGACGGCTCAAACGCGCATCGGCATCAGCACGTAGAGAGCGCTGTCGTCCTCGGCGTCGCGGATGAGTGTCGGGGAGCCAGGGTCAGCCAGCTTGAAGACGGCGTTGTCGCTGTCGAGCTGGTCTGCGATGTCGAGCAGATAGCGTGCGTTGAAGCCGATTTCGAGCGGCGAAGACGTGTAGCTCACACTGAGCTCTTCCGTAGCGCTGCCGCCTTCCGGGTTGCTGACCGACAGGATCATTCGGTTGTCGGCCAAATTGAGTTTCACTGCGCGGCCACGCTCGCTGGCGATGGTCGAAACTCGATCCACGGCGCTCTTGAACTGTGCGTTCGAGACGCCCAGCACCTTGTCGTTGTTCTGTGGGATAACGCGCACGTAGTCGGGAAACGTTCCGTCGATGAGCTTCGAGGTGACGGTGACGGTGCCGATTTCGAAGCGCACCTTGGTCGTGGAAACGCCGACTTTGACCTCGGCGTCCGTATCCTCCAGCAATCTGTGCAACTCGTGAACAGTCTTGCGCGGGATGATCACGCCCGGCATGCCGTCCGCGCCGTCGGGGCGCGGAATTTCGACCTGGGCGAGCCGGTGACCGTCCGTGGCAACAGCCCGCAATGTTGGCCCGTCGCCCGTCGCCGTGTGCAGGTAGATGCCGTTAAGGTAGTACCGAGTTTCCTCGGTCGAGATCGCAAAGCGCGTCTTGTCGAGCAGCTTCTTGAGGTCCGCGGCCGCAACGGTGAACTCGTGGCTCATCTCGCCGACAGCGAGATCCGGGAAATCCTCGGCGGGCAGCGTTTGTAGTGCAAAGCGCGCCTGACCGGCCGTCAGGGTCAACCTGTCACGCTCGGGGTCCCGCACCATCTCAACTTCTGCGCCATCGGGCAGCTTGCGCACGATATCGTGCAGCATGTGCGCGGGCACTGTCACGGCACCGGGGGTCATGATCTCGGCAGGCGCCTGCTCGACGACCTCACGTTCGAGATCGGTCGCTTTGAACTCGAGCGCACTCCCTATGGCTCGCAGCAAGACGTTCGACAGGATCGGAATGGTCGTGCGCCGCTCGACAACGCTGGTGACGTGGCCCAGCGCCCGGAGGAGCTCGCTTCTTTCGATCACTAGCCGCATGGCAAGAGCCTTTCGGGAGTGTGTCGGAACAGGCCCCTTTGATGGGGACAAGAACACCAAATCGCAACCTCGATTGGTGCGATACCCACTGACCAATCTTGGACGGATTCGGCGCGTAGCAGCAACTTGACCAGAGTTCCAGCCCTTGGCAAGGGCTTGGTGCGCCGCATTCTGACGAGGAGACACTTCACAGGTGAAGCGGAGGGTTCCGCTTCACCTTCAGTTCTAACGCCGGTCAGGCGTTGAGCATCTTTTTCAACTCGTCGATCTCGTCGCGCAGACGGGGATTGCCGCCAAGTTCGCCCTCGATCTTGCGGATGGCGTGCAGCACGGTCGTGTGGTCGCGGTTGCCGAAGCGACGACCGATTTCAGGCAGCGAGCGTGACGTGAGCTGCTTGGCGAGATACATCCCCACCTGCCGCGGCCATACGACCGAGCGATGGCGGCGCTGGGAGAGGATGTCGCCCTTGGACACGCCGAAGTGGCGCGAGACGACCTTGAGGATATCCTCGATCTTGATCCGCCGCGGCTCCGCGCCTTGCACGAGATCCCGGATGACCGTCTCCGCGATGTCCACGGTGATCGGCGTGCGCATGTACTGCCACGTCGCGTGCAACCGCGTAACGGCGCCTTCGAGCTCGCGACCGCTCTCATGCAGCCGGTCGGCCAGGAGCTGGAGAATGTCCCGCGGGATCTCGAACGACGGGTCGAACTGCTGCTTCTCCTGAACCCGCTTTTCGAGAATGCGCAGCCGCAGCTCCGCATCGGGCGGACCGATTTCGGTGACCAGACCGCGCATCAGGCGCGAACGCATCCTTTCGTTGAGCTTCTCGATGTGGTTGGGCGCCCGTGCCGAGGCCACCACCACCTGCCGGCCGCCGTCCAGCAGCGAGTTGATGATGTGGTCGAACTCCTGCTCGGTCTGTTGTCCATGCAGGAACTCGAGGTCGTCGATCAGCAGCATATGGATCGAGCGGAACTTTTCCTTGAAGGAGAGGGGATCCTGGCTCTTCAGCGCTTCGACGAACTGATACCGGAACCTCTCCGCCGTGAGATAGAGCACCTGAGCCTGCGGGAAGCGCCGGCGAACCGACCACGCAATTGCGTGCAACAAGTGTGTTTTGCCGAGACCGACTGCTGAGTGGATGAACAGCGGGTTGAAGCCGCGGCAATCGCTGAGAACCGTTTCCGCAACCTGCGTTGCGCCTGCATGCGCCATCCGGTTCGATGGTCCGACAGCGAAGCTTTCGAAGGTGTACCGTGGATCGAGCGGCGAACCTTCGAAACCGCCGACCTGCGTGCGAACCGCCGGTGTAGCGGGCGGGCGCGGAGGCCAATCCGTAGCCGGAGCAACTTGAGGTGCGGCGGTCGAACGATTGTCCGATGTCGATGCAGATTCGGACGTCACTGTACGAACGGGGCTCGGTTGACGAAGGACAACCTCAACGTTTTCGACGCCCTCGAATTCAGCTGCACAGCACTTGAGCAGTGCTTCAGAATAGTGCGACTGGATCCAGTTCTTGAGGAACTTGACGGGAACGCTCACGCGGACGGTCTTGCCGTCGAAATGCTCGAACTCCATCGATTGGAACCAGCTGGTGTAGACATCGTCACCAAGCTGGGCACGGAGCATCTTCCGAACCTTCTGCCCGCGCACCTCCTGCGAAGCGGTTGCGGGGCCTTCGGAGCGAACGGAGGGCTGGGCCTCGGATCGACCCTGCGTCTCGCCCCTGTTGCCCACGACATGCGCGGCAGGTCTCGAGGATTCCAGACTGTTCATGAGTTACACCCGCTGCTTTGTTTGACCCTCTAGTTGTGGCGCCGTGCGATGACCGCCGCCTACGGTCGACCCGCCGACGCTTCTTGAAATCGTTGGCGCGCTAAGTCTGCGCCCAAGGCAAGCCGGCAGCTTTCCAGCCGGCTAATTGGCCGCGATGGCGGTTAGAATCGATCGGTCCTTCAAAGCCGTCCGCTACACTGCGGCAGGCTAGGTAGCCTGCCTCGGCCATGGCTTGCGCAGCTCTCCGGCTGCGTGATCCAGATCGGCAGATGAAGAAAAGCTCCGCCTGCTTATCTACACCGGCCGCATCAAGTATGCCTGTCAGGCTCTCGACAAACCGCGGGTTCACCTCATTCCCGGGAAAGGTCTGCCATTCGACCAGGATCGGCTGTTTTCCGATGGACGACAGATCCGGCAATCCGACGTACGACCATTCCGCACTGGTACGCACATCGATGAGGACCGACGCCGGATCCTCCTTCAGCCGTTTCCAGACCTCTTGGACGTCAACATCCACAATGTGGATGGTTTGCCCTGAACCCACAGTACCCTCCACTCAAGCACGCAACGCTCACCCGCGCCCAGTTATTCAGCAGATTTGCTGAAGACACGGGCGAAGACGCAACGCACAACTCAGATATTGCCCGAAGTTACGCAGGCAGACAGGAAGAAACCGGGCACGAAAACTTGTGCACCGTACTTGGAAGACTTACTCCGAAACGGAACAGCTAATACTCAGTACTTTGAAACAATTTTTCTACCGTCCATTTGCCACCAGAACGTAGCCCCGTATTAACCACACGTTTACCCGGGAGACAAGATCGCTCAGACATCCGCCGATGTTAACGCCGCCATCCTCCGGCTATCCCCAGGGCTTTGGAAAAATGGGTGTGAAGCGAGAAGAACAGTGGAGAACCTCATTGAGTCTACGCGAGGAATCCGCTGCGGCAGAAAGCAGGTCGGAAACAAAAACGGCGCTCCGGCGGGAGCGCCGCTGAACGCTGTTTTCATTTGAAACTCGACCCCGTTATGCAGACTACAGCTTAGTCGCCACGGGTCCCTGCAATCTCAAGAAATGCCGATTTTTGAGGCAGTTCCCGGCGAGTCTTCGCAAGACTCATTCTCTTGTGGCCGCAGCCTGGCTGTTGCGAAACCGTCACATCGCACAGCCAAGAAGATGAAACTCGGCTCTAACCGGGCAGAGCCCGCACGCGCGCGACGAGACGTGAGATCTTGCGGCTCGCGGTGTTCTTATGAATCACACCTTTCTGAGCCGTACGCATGATGATGGGTTCCGCCGCTTTCAGCGCTTGAAAGGCCAGCTCCTTCTGGCCGGAAGCGATCGCTTCCTCCACCTTGCGCACCGCTGTCTTCATGCGGGAGCGGCGCGCCTTATTGACCGCAGTGCGGCGGGCGATCTTGCGTACGGCCTTCTTGGCCGAGCTCGTATTCGGCATAAGTTTCGATCCCTTTGCTTTTACTGAGCGCCAAGGCCGGTCATTCGGTTGGGCCGCGTTCTGTTGCCGGCCGTTGGCGAAAGCATATACCAAACCGCCCGGGACCAGGCGGTTCCGGGCGGAAGTTCCAGCAGGCTATAACGCTGTGTAAAGCTAGGGTCAACGGTGCACAGGCCCTTGCGGCGATTTCTTTGATCTGTCGCCAACCCCGAGCTGGCCCTCTATAGTCTCCGACCTGCTCCTCAAGCGGTAAGGGCCACGCAGGCACCCCCCTATCGAAAACGCGATCAGGAAGGCGCGATGCGCGTACTTGTCACCGGTGCGGCCGGTTTCATCGGATACCACACGGCTGAAGCGCTTCTCGCGAGAGGCGATAGTGTCGTCGGCCTAGACAACCTCAGCGATTACTATGACGTTCGCCTCAAGGAGGCCCGCCTGGACAGATTGCGTCGCCATTCAAGATTTGAGTTCGCCCGCGTGGATCTTGCCGACCGCGCGGCCGTCGCCAAGGTTTTCGCCGAGCATCGCCCAGAGCGAGTCGTGCATCTGGCGGCCCAGGCTGGCGTACGCTACTCGCTCGAAAATCCGCACGCCTACGTGGACTCGAATGTCGTCGGTACTCTTCACGTCCTGGAGGGCTGCCGGGCGCATGGGATCGAGCACCTCGTGTTCGCCTCGACCAGTTCTGTCTATGGCGCGAACACCAAGATGCCGTTTTCGGTGGAGGACAACGTCGATCACCCTTTAAGTCTTTACGCCGCCACCAAAAAGTCCTGCGAGCTGATGGCGCACGCCTACGCGCACCTCTACCGGCTACCGGTGACGGGCTTGCGGTTCTTCACCGTTTATGGCCCTTGGGGCCGCCCGGACATGGCACTGTTCAAGTTCACTCGGGCGATCCTGGCAGGCGAGCCCATCGAGATCTACAACAACGGAAACCACGCGCGCGATTTCACATACATCGACGACGTCGTCGAAGGGGTCGTGCGGACGCTCGATCGGCCGGCACAGCCCGATCCCAACTGGAGCGGCGACGATCCTGATCCGGCGACCTCATCCGCACCCTATCGCCTCTACAACATTGGCAACAACAACCCGGTCGAGTTGATGGATCTCATTGCTTGCCTTGAGCGCGTGCTCGGGCGCACCGCCGCCAAGACCTATCTGCCGCCGCAGCCGGGCGATGTTCCTCGCACGGCGGCAAATATCGACCATCTCGCTCGGGATGTCGGCTTCAGACCAAATACGCCGATCGAGGTGGGCGTGGAGCGGTTCGTCGCCTGGTACCGGGAGTACTACCGTCTCTGAGGCTCAGTGCCGACCAACAAAGGAGGAATACGTGTCGACAGTCGCACCGCTGATTGCCGCTGCGCTAAGCCTGATCTTGCTCGTCGTCACTGCCGATGCGCGTGCCGAGGACGTGCGGATGGCCTACGTCCACGCGGCCATTTCAGCAGCCACGGCGCTCTTCATGGCGGGTGTTGCTATTCGTCAATGCCGCGCTCTTCTGGCAAAGGCCGCCTCCGCCTCGGAAATCGCCAGCAGCAACGCCTGGTACATGGGCCTCATCTGGGCTTGGGGCATGCTGGCCCTCGTCGCCATTTACGGTACCGGTGTGCTCGTCTGGAAGGAATGGTGGCACTTCGTGCTGGCGTTCGCGGTGGCCGCGGGGTTGTCCTTCTACTTTGCGAGCACGCTCAAGAAGGATGCACTCGCCGGTAAGGAAGACGAGACGATGCTGAAGCTCGCGCGCTACCTTGCCATGGTGCAGCTCGCCGGTATGGTGATCACGATGGTGGGGCTCATCATCGATGGGAAGATGGTGCGCTTCCTGACGTTGCGCTTCACCGATTGGGCTGCGAACAATGTCTTCTTCTTCGGGGCGCTCGGCATCGCCCTGATCAGCGCGTATGCGCTGCGGCACAACAAGCACGCATGATTTGCGCGCGGTTGATCGCGCTCTTTTAGGTATCCACTGCGCCAACTGAACGGAACACGATAATGTCGCTGCAAAGGGTGCTGCCCTGGCTGGTGCTGGCTCTGTTCGCCAGCGTAGTGGTCATGATTGTCGGGGCTGGCCGCGAACAGGCCATGGTGACTGGATTGGGCGCTGGCGCATTCGCTGCGCTGGCCGTGGCAATTGGCTTGGGCCTCAATCAACCGCTCTGGCGGCTTGAAGCAAGCCGCATCACGCCCGAGGCCGCTCCGGTCGCAGCTCAGCGGAACGCGAAGTTGATGGCGCTTGTCTGGGCGTGGGGCGCCGCAGCCATGGCGGGCGTCTACACTCTCGGCGGCTTGCGGTGGCAGCACGATTGGCAATACGGGTCAGGAATGGCCCTGATCGCGCTGTTCACTTGGGTTTTCGGGACGCTCATCGCCCGCACAGGACAGCCCGCGACCCAGCAGATGCTCTTGTGGCGCGGGCTGCAGCTGACGGTCTTCCAGGGTGTCGGGGCAGCGGGCGGCGTGATTTATCTTCTCGCCACCGGAAAGCTCATGTCGTTCCGCTCCGACTGGGCCGCCAGCCAGATCTTTCTGGCCGGTGGAATTGCCATCGCACTGCTTTCTGCGATGGCGGTTATCACGCAGCGCAAGCTCTCGCGCTGCTGACCACGGAGCTCAGCGGTTCTTGAAGTTCGGCTTTCGCTTCTCGACGAACGCGGCCATGCCTTCCTTCTGATCCTCGGTGGCAAACATCGCGTGGAAGACGCGGCGCTCGAAGCGAATGCCTTCGGAAAGCGTCGTCTCGAACGCGCGATTGATGCTTTCCTTGGTCATCATCACGGCTGGCAGCGACATTTCCGCGATTGTCGAAGCCGCCTTCACCGCTTCCTCGATGAGGTCGGCCGCGGGCACGACACGGCTAACCAGGCCGCAACGCTCAGCCTCCGCGGCGTCCATCATGCGACCGGTAAGGCAGAGGTCCATGGCCTTCGCCTTGCCAACGAAGCGGGCCAGCCGTTGCGTTCCGCCGGCGCCGGGCATTACGCCAAGTTTGATTTCAGGTTGGCCGAACTTGGCCGTGTCCGCGGCGATGATGAAGTCGCACATCATCGCGAGCTCGCAGCCGCCGCCAAGCGCGAAGCCAGCTACCGCGGCGATCACGGGTTTGCGGCAGCGGGCGACACGATCCCACGAGCCGATGAAATCCTCCTTGTAGACCTCCATGTAGGTCTTCGACTGCATCTCCTTGATGTCAGCGCCGGCGGCGAACGCTTTTTCCGAACCGGTGATGACGATGCAGCCAATTCCGTCGTCGGCCTCCCAGGCATCGAGAACCTGGTTGAGCTCGGCGATCAGCGCACTGTTGAGAGCGTTGAGGGCCTGCGGGCGATTGAGCGTGATAAGACCAACCTTTCCGCGGGTCTCGACGAGAATGTTCTGGTAAGCCATCGGTCGGTTCTGCCTCGAATATGAAAGAAAGGGCCTGTTATCGCTGGCATTTGCTGCAATAGAAGGTCGAACGCCCTCCCTGCACGATGCGTTGCACAATGCCCCGGCAGCCCGGCGTGAGGCAAGGCTCCCCTTCGCGGCCGTAGACCGAGAACGTGTGCTGGAAGGCACCAATGGTGCCATCTGCTTGCCGGTAGTCGCGCAGCGTCGAGCCGCCGGCGTCGATGGCATCCTGCAGCACCGACCGGATCGCTGACACGAGCCGCTCGGCGCGCGGCATCGGCTTTCCCGAGGCGTTAGCAAGGCAATTCGCAGACCGCTTGGGGCTTATGCCAGCCCGGTAAAGCGCTTCGCAGACGTAGATGTTGCCGAGCCCCGCGACGATGCGCTGGTCCATAAGGAAGGCTTTGATATCAGCTTTGCGGCCGCGAGCCTTGGCGGCCAGATAATCCGCCGTGAGCTCGTTACCCAGAGGCTCGACGCCTAACCCGGCGAACAACGGATGATTATCGAGGTCCTCCTCGGGGATCAGCAGCATGCATCCAAACCGCCGCGGGTCGTTGTAAGTGATCGTCGTGCCGTCCTCCATCGTGAACACGACGTGGTCGTGGGCCGGATCGGCTCCTGTGTCGTAGGTGTATTCTCCGATCTGTCGCGGCTTGCCCTGATGCGGTAGTGTGATGGTAAACCGGCCGCTCATGCCGAGATGCATCACGAGCGCCTCGCCGCTCGACAGGCGCGCCAGCAGGTATTTGGCGCGACGGCCGAGCGACGAAACCGTCTTGTTCTCAAGACGCTCTGCGAAATGTTCGGGGAAGGGGAAGCGAAGGTCGGAGCGTCGTTGCTCGACGCGCGCAATGCGTCCTCCCACCAGCACAGGCTCCAGTCCACGTCGGACGGTTTCGACTTCGGGAAGTTCGGGCAAGCTGCTCCCCCATATGCGTCTGTCGTGCAGCAATACCGACAATATGCCGTGATTGCGAGATCGGTGACGTCGCGGCCTCAGCGGGACTGGTCCGGGGAGCTATCCAAAGCCAAGCGCCTGCCCCGTTTTCTTAACAGTTTGATATGACAGGCGAGGCACACTGACCGTCGAGATTTCCGTCTGCCGATCTGGCGTTTTGCGCGCATGGCGCTCGCTCGATCACTCAGCTATGGTGCCCGCCATGGCACGCAACAAACATCACGATACGGCTACAACGTTCGGTTTCCGCGAGGTCCAGCCGGAGGAACGGCAGGGGCTGGTCAATCAGGTCTTCGCGACAGTCGCCGACCGGTATGACCTGATGAACGACCTGATGTCCGCCGGCATGCACCGGCTTTGGAAGGATGAGCTGGTGAGCATGCTCTGTCCGCCCAAGTCGGAGCAGCGTTTTGACCTCATCGATGTCGCCGGCGGCACCGCGGACATCGCGCTGCGCATGCTGCGAAAAGGCGGACCGGGTTGCCGCGCGGTCGTCTGCGACATCAGCCCCGAAATGCTGCGCGTTGGCCGCAGCAAAATCGAGGCGGAAGGTCGATCGCACCAGGTCGCGCTGGTTCAGGGAAATGCAGAAGCCCTGCCGTTTCCGGACAAGAGCTTCGACGCTTACACGATCGCGTTCGGCATTCGGAATGTCACGCACATCGATGTGGCGCTTAAGGAAGCCTTCCGGGTCTTGAAGCCGGGCGGCCATTTCCTCTGCCTTGAATTTTCAGAATGTCAGGTGCCGATGCTGGACACCCTTTATGACCTGCATTCCTTCCAGGTCATTCCGCGCTTAGGTGAGCTCGTTGGCACGGGTGCGGAGCCCTATCGCTATCTCGTCGAGAGTATCCGCAAGTTTCCGCCGCAGGAGCCGTTCGCCGACATGATCCGCGAGGCTGGCTTCGAGCAGGTAACCTGGCGAAATCTCACCGGCGGCATCGCTGCCATTCACTCCGGCTGGAGGATTTAGCCCGGAGCGGAAATGGCAAGCGCGTTGACGAACCTTTTTCGCCTGGCTCGCGCTGGCCTTGTGCTGGCGCAACACGGCGTTCGTTTTGTTCCACCTGGCACGAAGACACCTCTGCCTTTGAAACTGGCGCACGCGGCGACTTGGCCCGTTCGCGTAATCTCTGCGCCATTTCAAGCGGGAAAGCCGCGCGAAAGGCGGATCACAGACGCACTTGCCTCGCTTGGACCGAGTTACATCAAACTGGGCCAGTTTCTGGCGACACGCGCCGATCTCATTGGACCGGAGCTCGCGAGCGACCTGCGCCATTTGCAGGACAAGCTTCCTCCTTTCTCGATGGAGGAGGCGCGTCGCGCGGTCGAAGAAGCGCTGGGCGGCAAGCTGGAAGACCATTTCGCCGAGTTCGGGCCGCCCGTTGCAGCCGCTTCAATCGCGCAAGTCCACAAGGCGACCGTCATCGAAAACGGCCAGCCGCGCAAGGTTGCGGTGAAAATACTGAGGCCCGGCATCGAGCGCAGGTTTCGGCGCGATCTCGACAGTTTCTATTTCGCAGCTCGCCTTATCGAACGCTTTCACGTTCCCTCGCGTCGTTTGCGCCCGGTGGCAGTCGTGGACACACTGGCGCGAACGACGCAACTCGAGATGGACCTGCGGCTCGAGGCGGCAGCCATCTCCGAAATGGCCGAGAACAGCGCCGACGACCCGGACTTCCGTGTACCGCAGGTCGACTGGCGGCGAACGGCCAGACGTGTGCTGACGGTAGAGTGGATCGACGGCATCCCGGTGTCCGATCGCGAAGCTCTCCTCGCGGCAGGTCACGATCTCAACCGCCTTGGTGAAATCGTGCTGCGCACGTTTCTGCGTCACGCCATGCGCGACGGTTTCTTCCACGCGGATATGCACCAAGGCAACCTGTTTGTAGATGAACAGGGTCGCATCGTTGCGGTCGATTTCGGAATTATGGGCCGTCTTGGCATGAAGGAACGTCGGTTCCTCGCCGAAATTCTGCACGGCCTCATCACACGTGATTACGAGCGCGCTGCAGACGTGCACTATTGGGCGGGTTATGTGCCGCCACACCATCCCGTGGCGGTGTTTGCGCAGGCGTTGAGAGCCATTGGTGAGCCGATCCACGGCCGGACGGCTTCGGAAATATCGATGGCAGACCTTCTGGGGCAGCTCTTTGCCTACACCGAGGTCTTTGACATGCAGACGAGGCCGGAGCTGATCCTGCTGCAAAAGAGCATGGTCATCGTAGAAGGTGTGGCTCGCAGTCTCGACCCCAACCTCAATCTTTGGACCACTGCTGAGCCAGTTGCGCGCGAATGGGTGGAGAAGAATTACGGCGTTTCGGGCCGTTTACGCGAAGCTGGCGAGGGGGCCGAAGTGCTTGGCAGAATACTCACCGATCTGCCCGGTATCATTGAGCGCCTCGACCAGGGCGCGACCGCCTTCGCGGAGATGGGGAAGAATGGATTGCGGCTTGATTCTGAAACGATTGAGCGGATTGGAGCCGCGGAAGCGCGCCAGACTCGCTGGGGTCGTGCCGCCCTTTGGGTGGGTGCCCTGAGCCTGCTTGCGATTGCTGCGGCGCTGGTTTCGTGATTGTCGCAGTCGGGAGGGACTGCGAGAACGGCAATGACTAATCAAGACCCGAAAGACATTGCAGGCCCGTCGCCGACCTCGGCATCAACAGCGCGCAACTCAATTGACATCATCATCTCGAAGGAGACGCCGGACCAGCCGGAAATTGCTGCGTTCCTTGCAGCATCGGATGCGTACGCACAGTGTCTTTATCCTCCCGAAAGCAACCATCTTGTCGGGCTGGAAACGCTGATGGCGCCTGACGCCGCATTTTTCGTTGCGCGGCGTGCAGGGATAGCGCTCGGTTGTGGTGCGTTGATCGCGATGGATGGCGGGTGGGGCGAAATAAAGCGTATGTGGGTTGATCCCGAAGCTCGCGGGCAAGGGATCGGTTTGAAACTGCTCGAAGCCATCGAAGCCGCGGCCCGTGAACGGTCGATTACCGTTTTGCGACTCGAGACGGGCATTCGGCAACCCGAAGCCATCAATCTCTATAAGAAGTTTGGCTTCGTAGAGCGCGGGCCGTTTGGCGACTACCAACTCGACCCGCTAAGCATTTTCATGGAAAAGCGGCTGAGCTAACTGAATTTGGGCAGGCCGTAAGTTCAACGGCCGCGCGTTTTCCGCCAGACTGCGAATTCCTCGTGCACGAATTCGTCCGTTGGAGGATAAAGGCCAAGAATGGAGCGGCCCTCATTCACCTTTTCGGTGACGAAATCTTCGAACGCGGTCATTTCAACGGCCTCGTCCGCGATCTCGTCCGCCAGGTGAGCAGGGATTACCACGACACCTTCACCATCACCGACAATAACGTCTCCCGGCCAAACCGGAGCGTCACCGCATCCAATGGGAACATTGATGTCAATTGCCTGATGGGCGGTCAGGTTAGTTGGCGCTGAGGGCCGCTGGTGATATGCGGGAAAAGGCAACTTTGCGATATCCGGCGAGTCGCGAAAACCACCGTCGGTCACGATCCCTGCCGCGCCGCGCTTCATCAGTCGTGTGACCAGGATCGATCCTGCAGACGCAGCCCGCGGATCCTTGCGGCTATCGATCACCATGACCGCGCCTGGCGGGCACTCTTCGATGGCCTTGCGCTGCGGGTGCGAACGGTCCTGAAAAACCGTGATCGGGTTCAAGTCCTCGCGCGCCGGAATGTAGCGTAAGGTGAACGCTTCCCCGACCATGTTGGGGAGATTGGGATTGAGCGGGTGCACATTCTGGATGAACTGGTTGCGGAAGCCGCGCTTGAACAACGCCGTGCAGATCGTGGCTGTGCTGACCGTTTTCAGCTTCTCGCGCGTTTCCTTCTTGAGTGTGCTCATTCTTCTCCTCGATCAACTCGAAACAGGATAAGTTATTTGCATTAAGCCCGAAATCAAATTGCATGACCCTTACGAACGCTCTATGTCACCTCGCCGCTGCAGCAAAAGCGCGACCAACAAGCAAAGAATAGCCCAGGCTGAACCGACGGCCCAGCCTGCCAGCACATCCGTAGGCCAGTGCACCCCGAGATAGATGCGGCTGAGGCCGACGAGTACGGTCACGAAAACGGCTAGCGTCAGGACGAAAGCGCCGACCCGTGGATCAGGACGCATGTGCGCTACGATCGCGCCAATCGTCAAATAGACGACGGCGGACATCATGGAATGCCCGCTGGGGAAACTTGCAGATGTGACCAAGGGGCCGATATCCGCAAAAGGCGGTCGCGGACGTGCAAATGTCAATTTCAGTGCATTGCTTAACAGCACACCGCCAAGAACGGAAATAAGAAGCAAAAGTGCGGCGTGATCCTTTCGTTCTAGAACGAGAAAGCCGACCGCGCTCAGGGTCACTAGCGTCAGAACGCCGGTGCTACCAAGCCCAGTGAAGTCCCGCATCATTTCCTGGAACCAGCGAGGACCGGCCATGCGAGAGGGATCTTCTTGATCGCGGAAAAGGAGAAGTAACTCTTTGTCTATGGCATCGGCACTTCCGTCCACGACCATGTCCGCGAGCACGATGAACAGCCACGTTCCTGCGGCAGAAAGCAAGAGCGTCAACAATACAGGCCATTCGCGCCGTATTTTCATAAGGCTGCGGCAGCGCGCGATGAAGTTCAGTTCAGTTTCTGGCGAATGTGGGCGGTTCATGATGCGATAATGCAACGCCTCATCTTGAGATTGGCTCCCGAATCGAGACGGCTTTTATTGGGTGCCCGATTCTGCCTGTTTTTCTTTCTGCAAGATCGCTCTCAGCTCGGTCTTTAAAATTTTGCCATAATTGTTCTTGGGCAGGCTTTCCACGAACCGATAGTCCTTGGGACGCTTGAAACGCGCGATATTTTCGAGACAGAGCGCGTCAAGCGCGGCCGTGTCCACCTTAGCTCCGGGCCGGGTGACGACGAACGCAACAACTTCCTCGCCCCACTCGGGGTGGGGACGGCCGACGACCGATGCCTCGATAACATCGGGATGACGGAGAAGCACTTCTTCGATTTCGCGCGGATAAATGTTGCTACCTCCGCTGATGATGAGGTCTTTCGAGCGGTCGCGCAGGGTAAGATAGCCATCGCCATCCAAGCTGCCAATGTCACCGGTATGGAGCCATCCGCCTCTCAGTGCTTCAGCGGTCGCTTTCGGATTATTCCAGTAGCCTTCCATCACGCAGTCGCTCCGCGTGATCACTTCGCCCGGTTCTCCAACGGGCAGGTCACGATCCTGATCATCAACCACGCGAACGGCAACACCGGTGCGAGGCACGCCGCACGTGCGAAAATCTTCGGGCGAGCGCGGCGACGCATGCATCGCCTTCGTCATGCCGGTGATGGTCATCGGCGACTCGCCTTGCCCATAAAGGTGATAAAGCCGAGGACCAAAGATTGACAGCGCGCGCTCAAGATCGGCCACGTACATCGGGCCGCCGCCGTAATAGATCGTTTTCAGATTTTCTACGCGAAAATTCTTGACGGCTGGACTGTGGACGAGCCGCGTCAGCATTGTGGGCGCGGCAAACATTGTCAAATTTTGAAATTGATTCGAAGCGTCAACGATCTGATCCACATCAAAGCTGGGAAGGATTACCTGGTGTCCTCCTTTCAGCATGTGGGGTAAGGCGTAAAGGCCGGAGGCGTGAGACAGCGGACCTGCGTGCAACTTCACATCTTTGTGATCAAGGCTGTCGATGTCAGCGTAATAGGCATGGCACATAAAAAGAAGATTGCGGTGGCTGAGGATTGCCCCTTTGGGCTTCCCGGTCGTGCCACTCGTGTAGAAAAGCCAGGCGCGGTCCTTTGGCTCGGTGACGATCGGCACCATCGGTTCACTGCGGAGCAGACAATCATAGTCTTCGCTCCGTGTGCAAATGACCGCTTTGAGGTACTCGACCGTGTCTGTGAGCTTTGCGAGCGATGACCAGAGGCCTGGAGTGGTGATCATCAACCGCGCACCAGAGTCCGTCGCGATATGTTCTATTTCCCGAGCGTGCAATTTCGCGTTGACTGGCACGGCGCATAGACCAGCCGTCCAGCATGCAAACAGACATTCGAGAAATTCGCCGCAGTTCTCCATTGCCAATACCACGCGATCGCCGCGCGTAAGGCCCATGGAGACGAAAGAGCCGGCAATCCGTGCAGTACGTTCGCCGAAGACGTGGTAGGATAATGTATGGCTTCCGTCGGTAACGGCTGGCTTGTCACCAAGCCGTCGGCAAACGCCTCGCAATAGAAGTGCCAAATTCATGCGTTTCCCCCGATACGGTTGATCAAATTTTATGGTTGGTCAGCGGAAGCTGTCTCTTTCGTAAGAAAATGTAGTTCGCAGAACAAGTTTGATTTTCGACCTCTTGAGAAGCCGATGGCGCGAACTACGTAATTGGGCATTGGGATTTCGAACCGGATGCAGAGGTCAGTTTATCCATTCAGTCTTTAGGTTTTTTCAGATTGCAAGTTTCTTTTAGGGACGACGAACTCGTCGGATTGTTATGGTACGCCGTTCCATCCATTCACCCGAACAGCTTCGTGAACTCGTCATCCAATCCGCGCGCGAAATTATTGTTAAGGAGGGACTGTCTCGCCTTTCCGCCCGAGAGATTGCCCGCAAAATAGGTTACTCTCCTGGGACACTCTACAACTTATTCGATAATCTTGATGAGCTTCTCTTGCAGGTGCAGGCGAGGACGCTTGATGCGCTCGACCAGAGGCTATCAGAGCTGCAAAAGTATTCCCCGGAGGCCGACCAGCTCAGTCTGATGGCTCGCGAGTACGGACGGTTCTGCCGCGAACACCCCCAGCTGTGGAACCTCATCACACAACACGATCTGCCTCCCGCTTCCACGATCCCCCCGTGGTACTCCGAACGCATCGAGAGATTGTTGCAACGCATAGAGGTGGCATTGGTGCCACATTTCCCTCCCAGCCAGAGCAACTCTGAAAGCTTAAAGCGCTCAGCGCGCGCGGTCTGGGCGGGGCTCTATGGCATCACTTCCCTCTCAGCCTCGGGAAAGCTGTCGGGTTACGGCGACCACTTCAACGAGACTTTGGTCGATGATTTCATCAACACGTACCTGGCGGGCCTAAGTGCGAAGCTGAAGGGCCATTAGCCTATTCGGATGGGGATGCGGCTGACGGACCAGAACTTTCGATCGAGCCGGTAGAGATCTCGTTCGAGGCGCCCGGTTCGGAGGCCAGCCTGGGTAAGGGGCCCACCAGCCCGAACCAGCGGTCCTCCGGCAGCAATCTCCGCTGCAGCCCAGCCCACAGCTCGCGGGAGGCAATGCCGTCGACAAAGGGTTTGGCGGGAGGCGTGAGCGCGAACAGGAGAGCAGTTATTATGGCAACGACGGCGCTGTCCCCAAGGCACCTGCCGTCGTAGAGTTTGAGCGCCGATCCAAACGACGCCTTGAAGCGTGTGTCCAGGACGTCGACGCTCGACAGCTCATCGAGCACAAGGTGGGTTATGTAGCCGACGAACAGGAAGCCGCCGGCCAACCAGGCAACACCCTCGTGCCGCCCGAGGACATCCTTGAAAACAATGGTCGTCAGAAACCAGAACATCAGGCCGGCGAGGATAGAATGCCAGATTCCGCGGTGATAGGAGAAACGGTGGAAGACGGCCTCACCGCCGTATCGGAACAGCACGAACGAGCCGAGCCATAGCAGCCACATCTCGGCGATGGAGTATTTGTAGGCGACCGAGAACAGCACGCAGAAGGACAGGAAGGTTGCGAGGCCGGAAAAAAGCGCCCGGCTCGGCCGCGAGTCCTTGAGGTCGATGTCCGGGAGGACGCTACCCAGAACGCCGGCGAGCGTCACGGCGATAAGGTTTTCGGGGGCGATGACATCGGCCGCAAGCGTCAGGGTCGCCAGTCCGCCGCTGACCACCGTGCCGACCGCGATGTGCGTTGTGAAATTCGCCATTGCTTCCCTCCCCGCTCGGCCGGACTGGGCCCTGACCCAGGACCTGAACAGGGCAGGTAAGCACTGATTCGTACGGCTTGAGGAACTTCGCCCCGCGTCGGTTGTGGACAAGTGAGACGCCTCGCGCGGCGTTCATTCGCCACGTTGATCGGGCGACGCCTGAAGTGACACACAGCCGCCTTTAACGAGACCGCGGAACGACCTGTGGCGGCGAGCGGACGATCACACCAACGCATTGCTTCGAGCAGGCTGAGCCGGCTCGCAATGGCTAGCATTGCGGTGGCCGCGCTGGTCATGGGCCTGAAGTACGTCGCCTACGTGCTGACCGGCAGCGTCGCCCTCTATTCCGACGCGCTGGAAAGCATCGTCAACGTTGCGACGGCGGTGGCCGCCCTGATCGCCGTACGGATCGCAGAAAAGCCCGCGGACCGAAGCCATCAATTCGGTCATCACAAGGCGGAATACTTATCAGCTGGATTGGAGGGGGCGCTGATCCTGCTCACTGCGCTCCTGATCTTGCGCCACGCTTATGACGCATGGCTCACCCCTCGCGCCCTCACCGCACCCGTCCAAGGCTTGGCCGTCAACGCCTTGGCGGGCGTGATAAATGCCGCCTGGGCTTGGCATCTGATCGTCCGGGGCCGAGCGTTACGTTCACCCGCAATCATCGCAGACGGTTGGCACCTGTTCGCGGACGTGGCGACCTCGGCGGGGGTAATCGTGGGGCTTTTGCTGGCGCTTGCCACCGGTTGGATGATTCTCGACCCCTTACTCGCGGCGGCAGTCGCCGTCCACATTCTGTGGGTCGGCTGGCGGATCATAACGCAGTCGATGAGTGGGCTGATGGATGGTGCGGTGGAGGGCGACATGATGGCCCAGATCCAGCGCATCATTGCGGCCAATGGTGACGGAGCCCTGCAGATTCACGATCTCAGAACCCGGATGGCCGGTCGCGCCACCTTTATCGAATTTCATCTTGTGGTGCCTGGGAACATGTCGGTGACGGAAGCGCATGATATTTGCGATCGGTTGGAGGAAGCGCTTGCCACCGAGATCGAAGGTGCCGAGGTGCTGATCCACGTGGAGCCGGAAGGCGAGGCAAAGTCAAAGGGCGCGCTGACGTTCTGAGCTGTTCGTATTCGCCGTTGTGAGCCTATCCGGCGCGAGGCAGTCAGGCAATCACGAGCCGCACGGGCTCATTCCGGCGTCCCAACTTCGTCGATGCTGCCGTAGTAGTTTCGCCTCAGACCAACTCGGCCCAAAGATCATATTCGTCTGCCTCGACGACTTTGGCGCGGACGATATCGCCGGGCTTCACGCGCGTCTCGCCATTGAGGAACACGCTGCCATCGATCTCTGGCGCATCCCATGGCGAGCGGCCGATGGCCCCTTCCTCGTCGACCTCGTCGATCAGCACGTCGATGGTGCGGCCCTTCTTTTGGCGCAGCAGATCGCGGCTGATCTCCTGCTGTGCGGCCATGAAGCGATGCCAGCGTTGCTCCTTGACCTCCTCCGGCACGGCGCCGGGCAGGTCATTGGCAGCAGCGCCTTCGACAGCTTCGTACTTGAAGCAGCCGACGCGGTTGAGGCGCGCTTCCTTGAGCCATTCGAGAAGCAGCTCGAAATCCTCTTCCGTCTCGCCAGGGAAGCCGACGATGAACGTGGAGCGGATGGCGAGGTCCGGACAGATCTCGCGCCAACGCTGGATGCGCTCCAAAGTCTTTTCCTGCGCGGCCGGCCGGCGCATGGCGCGCAGCACCTTCGGGCTCGCGTGTTGGAAGGGAATGTCGAGATAGGGCAGGATCTTACCCTCGGCCATCAGCGGGATGACCTCGTCGACGTGGGGGTAGGGATACACGTAGTGAAGGCGAACCCAGGCACCGAGACTGCCGAGCGCTTCCGCCAGCTCGAAAAAGCGCGCCTTCACCGCCTTTCCGCGCCATTTGCTCTCGGCGTACTTTAGGTCGACGCCGTAGGCGCTCGTATCCTGGCTGATGACAAGCAACTCCTTCACGCCCGCCTGCACCAGCCGCTCCGCTTCGTACATGACGGCTGCAGCCGGGCGGCTTACGAGATCGCCACGCAGTTTCGGGATGATGCAGAACGTGCAACGGTGATTGCAGCCCTCTGAGATCTTCAAATACGCGTAGTGGCGGGGCGTCAGCCGCAATCCTTCCGGCGGCACAAGGTCGATGAAGGGATCGTGCAGCGGCGGCACTGCCTCGTGCACGGCTTCGACGACGGCCTCATACTGATGCGGCCCGGTGACGGCGAGAACGCCGGGATGGGTGGCGGTGATCAGATCCTTCTCGACGCCCATGCAGCCCGTGACAATGACGCGCCCGTTCTTCGCCATCGCCTCGCCAATGGCCTCCAGGCTCTCCTGCTTGGCCGAGTTGAGGAAGCCACAGGTGTTGACCACGACGACGTCGGCGCCCTGGTAATCGGGCGCGATCTCGTATCCTTCCGAGCGCAGCTTCGTGATGATGCGCTCGGAGTCGACGAGCGCCTTCGGGCATCCGAGCGAGACGAAGCCGACCTTCGGCGGCTTCGCCTTCATGCGGCGGGTGCGCGCCGGGGCAGGCGCGGCGGAACGCGTCTTGCGCGGCTTGGTGAGTGTTGCGGAGTTCGGCATGCGGGGCTTGTACCCTCGGGCAAAACGGCAGGCAATCGGCGTGCACGTCCTGGGTCGGTCAGCCGCGGAACACCTCGCGTGCGACCCGGAAGGTGTTCGCATAGGCCTCGACGGAATCCGTGATCGGATCCGCATATCCGCCGCCTATAGCGATCGAGACGGGTATGCCGCGTCGCCGGAAAAATTCGAACACCAACCGGTCCCGCTCCATCAGGCCCTCGAAGGTGAGGTCCAGACGGCCCAGCTTGTCGCTCCGGAGCGGATCGGCCCCTGAAAGGTAAAGCACGAGATCCGGTCGGAACCCGCCAACCGCATCAAGCGCATCGGCGAGGGCCCGTAGATAGCTGCGGTCATCGGTGCCGTCCGGCAGGCCGATATCGAGGTTTGATGGCACTTTGCGAAAGGGGAAGTTCTTTTCCCCGTGTACGCTCAGGACGAATGTCGCGGGGTGGGCGGTGAGCAGGGCTGCAGTGCCATCTCCCTGGTGCACATCGAGATCGACAACGGCTACGCGATCAACAACGCCTTCCGCGAGTAGCGTCAGAGCAGCCACAGCAAGATCATTGAACACGCAATAGCCGGAGCCGAAGTCTCGGTGCGCGTGATGCGTTCCGCCAGCAAGCTGCCCCGAGATACCGTCACGCAAAGCCTGTCGGGCTGCCGCGAGCGACCCGCCAACCGTGGTGCGGGAGCGCACTGCCAGGATTTCGCTCCACGGCAGTCCAATGCGGCGCTGAATATCAGGCGCCAGTGTGCCTTCGAGGACGGCCCGCACGTACTCTGGCGCGTGAGCGCGCTGCAGGTCTGTGAGGTCGGCGAGAGGCGACGGCGCCAAATCCCAATTCCCAAGAATCCCCTCTCGCACAACCTTCTCGCGCAGCATCGTGTACTTGCGCGCCGGGAACCGATGGCCGGCGGGCAACGGAAGGTCAGGAGTGTTGGGGTAATAGATCAGAACCAATTTCGTCTTACCGCGTCTGCGAGCCGAACCGCCGTCATATCCTCAGCACCCGGAACCAACGCGTCACGTTGAACAGACTCATGGCTGCTGCCGCGACATAGGTGAGGGCAGCCGCGCGGAGGATCTGCCGTGCCGCCCGCATATCCTTGGGCGGGATGTAGTTGCCAGCTTTCAGCACCGGCAGCGCGCGGCGGAAGCTTGCATCGAATTCCATCGGCAGGGTCGATGCGTGGATCAGGATTGTCAGCGCCAGGATCAGCAGGCCGAGAAAGCTCTGCAGCAGCAAAAGATGGGGTGACTTGGAGATCACCATCAGCACAGGAGCTGCCAACATGACGACGGCGCCCACGGCCTCGACCTTCTGCGCCTGCTTTGCCAGCCGTGTGCGCGCCTTGAGCGGCGGATAATCTGTCGCGTCCTGGATCGCGTGGCCGACCTCGTGTGCCGCGATGACCACCGCGGCGAGTGAGCGCCCGCGGAAGTGGGCCGGGAGAAGGCGCACCGCCTTCGCTTCCGGATCGTAATGATCACCGAGCTTGGTCTCTTCGACCTTCACATGGACGAGGCCGAGGCGGTCTAGCAGATGCCGCGCGAACTCGCCGCCGGTACCCGGAAAGTCCGGCCGATCATCTGAATGCGCCTCGATGACCTTGCGAACCCACATCTGCGGAAGCAGCGCGAGTCCGAGGATCATCGCAGCAAGAATGAGGAGCCAGACCAAGCGTAAACCTCCGCTAAGCGGCTGAGAGCCGTGCTCAATGTAGACATCAGGCCGCCGAAGCGCAAAGCATGGGGTAGAGCAACGAAAAGGGGCGCGTCATGGTCGCGATCGCAATCCTCGATGATTACCAGCAGGTGGCGCTGAAGATGGCCGATTGGTCCCGCCTGCAGGCGGACCACAAGATCACCGTCTTTCACGAGCCATTTCCTGACGAAGATGCAGTGGTCCGCGCGCTTGCAGGTTTCGAAGTTGTCTGTCTCATGCGCGAGCGCACGCCCTTTCCAGCGAGCCTCATCGAACGCCTTCCTGAACTGCGTTTGATCGTGACCTCGGGTTCTCGCAACGCGGCCATCGACATTGCCGCGGCGTCCAAGCGAGGCGTGCTGGTATGCGGCACGGAAACTCCGGGTCACTCCACGGCTGAGTTGACGATGGGGCTCATGCTGTCCCTTGCCCGGAGCATCCACAGCGAAGCGGCTGCCATGCGCGCGGGTGGCTGGCAAACGACGATCGGTCGGGATCTGCGGGGAAAGACGCTCGGTCTGATCGGACTTGGCCGGCTGGGTGGGGCGGTCGCAAAGTTTGGCCAGGCCTTCGGGATGAAGGTGATCGCCTGGAGCCAAAACCTGACCGAGCAGCGCTGCCAGGAGGTGGGAGCTGAAAAAGTCACGAAGGATGATCTCCTTCGCCGCGCAGACTTTGTTTCAATTCATACGCGGCTGTCGGATCGTACACGCGGATTGATCGGCTCTCGGGAATTGGGGCTGATGAAGCCGACCGCCTACCTCATCAACACATCCCGTGGCCCGATTGTCGATGAAGCCGCGCTCATTTCAGCGTTGAACGAGGGGCGCATCGCTGGCGCTGCCCTTGATGTTTACGCCCGCGAGCCGCTGCCGGCTGATCACCCCTTGCGCTCGACGCCCCGTGTCCTGCTCACACCGCATCTGGGTTACGTGACCGAAGAGACCTATCGCGTCTTCTACGCCGGCATGGTTCAGGCGATAGAAGGCTGGCTTGCCGGCAAGCCCGTGAACGTTATTGAGCCATAGCCGATGCAGGCCCGAGGAGGCCGTCAGTGTGCGGCCGCCACGCGCGTCGACCAGCTGTCCGGGGTTTCGACGGGCGGAAGATCGCGGATCCCGTCACGCAGCTGAGGTTCAGCCGGGCGAGTTTTGGCTCCGGCCGATTGAGCGTTGGGCTTGCGCGCGCTCACGTCGGCGAATGCACGACCGGACACGGACACGGGATCGTTCACATTGCCTTTGCCCTGGAGGTCGAGCACAAGCGCCAGATTCTGACGAACTCTGGGATCGGCATCCGGATGCGCGGCAGCTTTGCGGAGGAGCGGTTCTGCTTCGTGTGCCCGGCCATCCGCCGTTAGCGCCATCGCGAGATTGTTTATGACGGACGGCTGATCGGGCGCGAGCTGCAGCGCCCGCTCGTAGTATGGAATGGCCCCCTGATAGTCGCCCTGCTTGGCAAGTACGGTGCCTTGGGCAGAGATGACGCGCCAATCGGGGTTTGCGGGGTCGTAGGCAATGGCCAGCAGCTTCTGGGCGAGGCCCACCTGCCCGAACTCAAGTGCCAGCCGTCCGTACTCGGAAGCAATTTCCCGATCGTTGCCGTGGTACTGAGAAGCCTGCTGCAGCACTTGCAGCGCGGTCTTTTTCTGTCCCGCCGCTTTAAGGTTGAGCGCGTAGCTCAGTGCCGCCGTCTTATCACCAGGGTTCTTCGAATACTGCTCGCCCCAATAGGCGATGGCGCGGTCGAGCTCCGATTTCGGATCCACCACGTCCTGCCGCGCGAGCTGTCGCGAGCCAGAATGATCGAGGCTCAATTGACTTGCACCACCTTGTGCGCAAGCGGCGAGCGCAATGCCGGAGAAAAGCGCCGCAAACGCTCCCCGCAGTCGCACTGGCGCCGATTGCGCAATGCCCCCATGCCCGCTCGGCATCGAATTCTCCCCCTCGTTCGGACCCGGCCATCCCCAAGGCAGGATCCAAGGGGCGAGAATGTGCTCAATCGGTCAAAAAAGATTAAACAGCGTTTCAGGATGGGACGGTGCTTGGGTTACCGATCGGCCGCGGCTCGGCGGAGCCGATCGTTGATCGCTTCCCCCAAGCCGGTCTCGGGGATTGGCATGACGGCGATCGTCTCCGCGCCTGTCGCATCAAGGCGGCGCAGCGCTGCGAAAAGGTTGGCAGCTGCTTCGACCAGGTCGCTGGTAGGGCTGAGGTTTTCGCAGCGACCGTTCGAGCCTGGAAGCGGCGGGCCGAAAGCCAAGAGCACCTCGCCCGGACGAAGATCTGTCGCGTTCAGGCGGACCTTGGCGCGCGGCGCGTAATGGCTGGCGAGTTGCCCAGGCGAGCGCGGACGATCTTTGGAGGCGCCCAGCTCATCCATTCTTAGCACCGGCTCACCGAGGACGGCTTCGATTTGCTCCCGTGTTACGGCGCCTGGCCGGAGCATCACAACGCGATCGCTCGTAACATCGACCACCGTTGATTCCAGTCCATGGTCAGTAGGGCCGCCGTCCAGAATAACGGAGACTTTTCCGCCCAGGTCTTCCGCCACGTGCTGGGCCGTTGTCGGGCTGACGTGTCCGGATACGTTGGCCGAAGGCGCTGCGACCGGGACGCCGGCTGCTGCGAGCAACGCATGGGCGATAGGATGCCGCGGCACGCGGATGGCAATCGTATCCAGCCCCGCAGTGACCAGATCGGAAATTCCCGATTCAGGCCGCCGCGAAAGCACAAGGGTTAACGGCCCCGGCCAGAAGGCTTCCGCAAGTCGGTTGGCTTTTTCGGTAAAGCCCGCGATGCGTTGGGCAGCTACGCCATCGGGCAAATGCACGATGAGCGGATTGAACCGCGGCCGTCCCTTCGCCTCGAAGATCCGAGCAACGGCCTGCCCGTTCGTCGCATCAGCACCCAGCCCGTAGACCGTTTCCGTCGGAAATGCCACCAATCGTCCGGCCCGGAGCTCCTGTGCCGCGCGTTTGATTTGATCCTCCGTGGCCTTGACGATGAGCATTGCGGGGGTGCTTCTCCATTCCACTTTCCGGGGCCGTCCCCAGCCCCTAAACTCCGAGGCAAAGGTCAAACGTTTCAGGGACGACGAGATGACTTACAGGGCTCCCGTAGACGACATTATGCTCGCGCTCAAGACGGCAGGAGGACTGCCTGACCTGATCGAGCGTGGCATTGCGGAGGGCCTCGACGAAGCAACGGTACGCGCGATCGTCGAAGAAGCGGGCAAGTTTGGCACCGAAGTGCTGGATCCGCTCAACGTCGTCGGCGACCGGACGGGCTCGCGGCTGGTCAATGGGAAGGTGGAGACGCCGCCAGGGTGGAAGGAGGCTTACGATGCCTTCGTGGCCGGCGGCTGGAACGCGCTGCCTTGCCCGCCTGAGTATGGAGGCCAGGGTCTGCCGCAAGTCCTCGCAACCATCGCATGCGAGATTTGGAACTCGGCCAACCTCTCGTTTGGGCTTTGCCCCCTTCTGACCCAGGGTGCCGTCGAGGCGCTCAATGCTCACGGCTCCGAAGAACTGAAGCGCACGTACCTCCCGAAGATGATTTCGGGCGAATGGTCTGGCACCATGAACCTTACGGAGCCTCATGCGGGTACCGATCTCGGGGCTCTGACCACCCGCGCGGAGCGCCAGCCTGACGGCACCTATCGCATCATCGGCACCAAGATCTTCATAACCTACGGCGAGCACGAGCTCACGAAGAACATCATTCATCTGGTGCTGGCGCGACTCCCCGATGCGCCCGCCGGGACGAAGGGCATCTCCCTGTTTCTTGTGCCGAAATGGCTGGTGAACCCGGACGGCTCCCTTGGCACGCGCAATGACGTGGTCTGCGCCAGCCTGGAGCACAAGCTTGGCATCCACGCGAGCCCAACGTGCGTGATGAAGTACGGCGAGAACGGTGGGGCGGTCGGCTATCTGGTCGGTGAGGAAAATCGCGGCCTCGCAGCGATGTTCGTCATGATGAACCGGGCGCGGCTGGCCGTGGGCGTGCAGGGCGTGGCCTTGGCCGAGCGCGCGACCCAGAAGGCGATCGCCTATGCCCTTGAGCGCCGGCAGGGTCGAAGCGCCCGTGGCGGCGACGGCATGGTTCCGATCATCGAGCACCCGGATATTCGCCGCAACATCATGACGATGCGGGCGCTGACCCAGGCGGCGCGCGCCATCTGCCTTGCGACGGCGCGAGAACTCGATATCTCTCAGTGGGCCTCGTCCGAAGAGGAGCGTAACCGGGCTGCAGCGCGCGCAGCTCTGCTGACCCCTGTGGCCAAAGCTTTCTCGACCGACATTGCCTGCGAGGTGGCCTCGCTGGGCGTGCAGATCCACGGCGGCATGGGCTTCATCGAGGAAACCGGAGCCGCCCAGTATTACCGCGATGTGCGCATTCTCCCGATCTACGAGGGTACGAACGGCGTGCAGGCCATCGACCTCGTGACGCGCAAGCTGCCCCTGGAGAACGGCGCCGTGGTCGAGACCTACATCCGCGAGTTGGCGGAAACGGCGGCGGAAGTGCGCGCCTCCAATCAACCGGCGTTCGGCCGTATGGGTGAGCGGTTGGCCGAGGCGGTGAACGCCCTTGCCGACGCAAGCCGCTGGATGGGGGAGGCGCTGCGCCGTAATCCCGAAGCGGCGCTGGCTGGCGCCACACCGTATCTCAGGCTGTTCGGCCTCGCGGCCGGCGGCATCTATCTCGCGCGCGGCGCGCTGGCCTGCCTTCGGGAGGGGCAAGCTGGAACGAACGCTTTGCCCGTCGCACTCGCACGCTTCTTCGCCGAAAACCTGGCGACGGCCGCCACGGGACTCAGCCGCACCGTAACCGAGGGCGCCGAAACGGTGGTCGATTCCTCTCCCGAGCAGCTATCGGCGTGAGGACAGGGCATGACGACGGACGTTGAGATTTCGGTCGCCGACGGCGTTCAGACCATTCGCTTCGCTAGGCCAGAGAAGAAGAACGCGCTCAACTCGCCGATGTACACAGCGATCACGGAGGCGCTGAAGCTCGGCGACGCATCAAAAGATGTCGTGGCGCACCTTTTCATTGGCTCCGGAGGCACCTTCACCGCAGGTAGCGACATCAATGAGTTCCTCGAACGCGCCCGGGGCGGGACAGCGCTTGACGGGCCGGTTCTGGAATTTCTGCGGATGCTGCCTCGCGTACAGAAGCCGATGATCGCTGCGGTGGATGGCCTGGGGGTCGGCATCGGCACCACGCTGCTGTTTCACTGCGACCTCGTCTACACAACGCCGGAGGCGCGGTTCATCACGCCGTTCCTCAATCTCGGGATTGTGCCGGAGGCGGGTTCGAGCCTGCTGGCGCCCTTGAGGCTGGGCTATGCGCGCGCCTTCGAGCTGCTCATTTTGGGTGAACCGCTGACGGCCGAGCGCGCACGGGAAGCAGGTCTCGTCAATGCCATCGTACCAGCGGCTGAGCTGGAGTCGACTGCGCGGCAGGCTGCAGCGAAACTTGCGCAGAAACCGCAGGAGGCGCTCGCACTGGCCCGCCGCCTGTTGCGGGGCGATCCTGGTGCTGTCTCCGTCCGCATCGAGGAAGAGGCGAAGCTGTTCAAGGAGCGACTATCCTCGCCCGAGGCGCGGGAAGCCTTCACCGCATTTCTCGAAAAGCGCCCGCCGGATTTCCGTAAAGCGAGAGCAGAGGCAAAGTAGTGGTCAACACCATTGCCGCTCGCTCTCTAGGGAGGAAACGCTAAGATGGCCACCCTTAAGGGCAAGACCCTTTTCATCACCGGCGCGAGCCGTGGCATCGGGCTCGCCATTGCGCTGCGTGCGGCGCGTGACGGCGCCAATATCGCAATCGCCGCTAAAACGACTGAGCCGCATCCCAAGCTGCCGGGAACCATCTACGACGCGGCGAAAGCCATTGAGGAAGCAGGTGGCCGTGCGCTGCCGCTGGTGTGCGACATCCGCTTTGAGGATCAGGTGGAACAGGCGGTGGCGCGAACAGTCGAGCACTTCGGAGGCATCGACATTTGCGTCAACAACGCCAGCGCAATCTCACTGACGCCCATCGACCAGACCGAAATGAAACGGTTTGACCTGATGATGGGCATCAATACCCGTGGCACGTTCCTGGTCACCAAGACTTGCCTCCCGCATTTGCGGAGTGCTGAAAACCCGCACGTTCTAATGCTCTCGCCGCCGCTCGACATGAAACCGAAATGGTTTGCGGGGCACGTCGCCTATTCCATCGCAAAGTTTGGAATGAGCCTGTGCGTCCTTGGTCTCGCGGAAGAGCTGAAACGGGATGGAATTGCCGTGAATGCGCTCTGGCCGAGGACGACCATTGCGACGGCTGCGATACGGAATTTGCTCGGCGGCGAGGAAGTTGCGCGCATGAGCCGTAAACCCGATATCTTGGCTGATGCAGCGCATCTCGTGTTCTGCCAGCCGGCGAGAAGCTTTACGGGCAACTTTCTGATCGACGATACCTTTCTGTACGAAGTCGGCGGTGTCACCGATTTCGATCAGTATCGGGTCGATCCCGCTGCAGAGCTTGCCCCAGATTTCTTTGTTCCCGAGGACAGCGTGCCTCCGCCCGGTGTGACACTCGCGAAACGAGATGTGCGCATTTGACCCTCACGAGCACAGTGGGTCGGTATTCTCAGCAACTGCGGTGTAAAATGCTGATTTGGCCGGTGCGACCGGCTGCACGATAACGGACAGGATACGATGCCAGCGCTCCTTATCACGCATCCATGCTTCGTCGAGCACGACACTGGCCCGGGCCACCCTGAGCGGCCGGATCGCATGCGGGCAATCGACAAGGCCCTCGAGCATGAGATGTTCCAGGACCTGAAGCGAGAGGAAGCGCCGTTACGTGACGATGTCGAGGAGCGCATCCTTCTCGCCCACCCGAAGCGCTACCTCGACTCCATAAAGGCGGCGCGGCCAGAAGAGGGGGAACCGCCGGTGCGGCTTGATCCCGACACGGTCCTGTCATCGAAAAGCTGGGAGCCGGCATTGCGCGCGGTGGGCGCAGGGCTTTACGCCGTCGATCAGGTGATGAACCCTGAAGCTGGTATCCGCAAGGTGTTCTGCCAGGTCAGGCCTTGTGGGCACCACGCCGAGCGCGAGCGGGCGATGGGGTTCTGCATCTTCAGCAATGTCGCCATCGCTGGCCTGTATGCGCGCGAGAAGTACGGGGTGGAGCGGGTCGCCGTCGTAGATTTCGACGTACATCACGGCAACGGGACGCAGGACATTTTCTGGAACGACAAGAACCTGTTTCTCGGATCTACACATCAGATGCCGCTCTATCCAGGCACTGGCGCGATGTCCGAGACGGGAGTGGGCAACATCTTCAACGCGCCGCTTCGGCCCAATGACGGTGGGGAGCAGTTCCGCGAGGCGATGCGGTCTCGCATACTTCCTGCGCTTCGCAACTTCGCGCCGGACATCGTTCTGATTTCAGCCGGGTTCGACGCGCACGAAGCGGACCCCCTAGCGAGCTTGCGGCTCAAGGAAGACGATTTTGCCTGGATAACGGACGAGCTTTGCGAGGTGGCCGAGCGCTATGCCCAAGGAAGGGTAGTGTCGATGCTCGAAGGCGGTTACGATCTGACGGCCTTGGCCCGCTCTGTCGCCGTCCACGTGAAGCTGCTGATGGACGCGGCGTGACTGGTCGGGGTTTGTGCAACAAAACGGAGTGGGGATGACGACGGGGGTCGAAAAATATCCTGACCTGAAGGACATGAGCTTTGAGCGCGCGCTCAAGGAGCTCGAGGCGATTGTTGGCCGGCTCGAGAGGGGCGACGTGGAGCTCGAGGAGAGCATCGCGATCTATGAGCGCGGCGAAGCACTGCGAGACCACTGCGACCGGCTGCTGAAACAGGCGGAAGCCAAAGTCGAAAAGCTGACATTCGGAGAGGACGGGCAGCCGAAGGCGACCGAGCCCCTCGATCCGACCTCCAAGTGATTCCGCTCGGTCGGCAACAGATTCAAATTGCGGCAATGCCGCATAATGTCGTGGTATGCCAAGCGGGTTATAATCCGACCTCGTGATGTCCCGTCCGAGGGATCGGACCGGCAAGAAAGGATCGCTCGTGAGTTCTGGCAGCGCAACGCCACTGCTCGATCAGATTCGTTATCCGGAGGATCTGCGCAAGCTGTCCGAGAAGGACTTGCCGCAGCTCGCAGCCGAGCTGCGCAAGGAGACCATCGATGCTGTGTCGGTCACTGGCGGACATCTCGGCGCAGGGCTAGGCGTGGTCGAACTCACGGTTGCTCTTCATTGGGTGTTCGATACGCCCCGCGATCGGCTGATCTGGGACGTCGGGCACCAGGCTTATCCGCACAAGATCATCACGGGCCGGCGCGATCGCATCCGCACGCTCCGCCAGGGCGGGGGGCTGTCCGGCTTCACCAAGCGTTCCGAGAGTGAGTACGATCCGTTCGGCGCAGGTCACTCTTCGACATCCATATCCGCCGGGCTGGGAATGGCCGTCGCGCGGGACCTCTCCGGCAAGAAGCACAATGTCATCTGCGTTATCGGCGATGGCGCGATGAGCGCCGGCATGGCCTATGAGGCCCTAAACAATGCCGGAGCGATGGATAGCCGGCTTATCGTCATTCTTAACGACAACGATATGTCGATCGCTCCGCCGACTGGCGCGCTCTCATCGTATCTCGCGCGCATCACGTCAAGCGGGACCTATTTCTACGTGCGGGATATCGCCAAGCAGCTTGCGAAACGGCTGCCCAAGAGTTGGGAGCGGCGCGCCGCGCGGGTGGAGGAGTACACGCGGCATCTCTGGCAGGGCGGGGCCTGGTTTGAAGAGCTTGGATTTTACTACGTCGGGCCGATCGACGGGCACAACTTCGACCATCTCCTGCCGGTCCTCAAGAATGTGCGTGATGCGGACCAGGGGCCAATCCTCGTTCACGTCGTGACGCGCAAGGGGAAAGGATACGCTCCCGCGGAGAAGGCCGCGGACAAATTCCACGGCGTGAACCGCTTCAACGTCATCACCGGTGATCAATTCAAGCCCAAGCCCAACGCGCCGAGCTATACGCGCGTGTTCGCCGAGAGTCTGATCGAGGAGGCGCGCCGGGACGACAAGATCGTTGCCATCACGGCGGCAATGCCCTCTGGCACCGGCCTTGACCTCTTCGGCAAGGCCTTCCCTGAACGGACCTTTGATGTCGGCATTGCGGAACAGCATGCCGTCACGTTTGCGGCCGGACTCGCTGCCGAGGGATATAAGCCGTTCGCCGCGATCTACTCGACCTTCCTGCAGCGCGCCTACGATCAGGTGGTGCACGACGTCGCCGTCCAGAAGCTGCCAGTGCGCTTCGCCATCGACCGCGCCGGCCTGGTTGGTGCCGACGGACCCACGCACGCCGGCAGCTTTGACATTGCCTACCTTGGCTGCGTGCCCAACATGGTGCTGATGGCGGCGGCGGATGAGGCCGAGCTCAAGCACATGGTTGCCACTGCGGTCGCCATCGATGATCGGCCGTGCGCCTTCCGCTATCCGCGCGGCGATGGGGTCGGCGTTCCATTGCCAGAGCGCGGGGTGCCTCTCGAGATCGGCAAGGGGCGCATTATCCGCGAAGGCTCGACCGTCGCGATTCTTTCGCTAGGCACCCGTTTGCAAGAGGCGCTCAAGGCAGCCGATCAATTGGCGGCAATGGGGCTATCTACAACTGTCGCCGATGCGCGCTTCGCCAAGCCACTCGACACGGAGCTGGTCCACAGGTTGGCCCGGGAGCACGAAGTGCTCGTTACTATAGAGGAAGGATCGATTGGCGGCTTTGGGTCCTTTGTGCTGCATGAGCTCGCCCAGAGTGGGCTGCTCGATCGCGGTCTGAAAATCCGGACGATGGTGCTTCCCGACGTATTTATCGAGCACGACAAGCCAGAGCGCATGTATGAAAAGGCTGGGCTCAACGCGCCCGGCATCGTTGAAACGGTGCTTACTGCGCTTGGGAAACCTGCGGCGGTTAGCGATATTCGGGCATAAAGTCCTACGCAGGGAACAATCCTCGCTCGGATCGAGTTAGGCGGGCGCACGACGCAGTCGTGCCCGGCTGCATTTTGCGATCTTGAGCGAGGCTTCCAATGGATTGGACCGATCCGATATTTTTGGCCCGCGTCCAGTTCGCATTCACTGTCAGCTTTCACTTCCTGTTTCCGGCGCTGACTATCGGTCTGGCGAGTTACCTTGCCGTCCTGCAGGGCCTTCATCTGTGGACCGGGCGCCAGATCTACCATTCCCTGTTCAATTATTGGGTGAAGGTTTTCGCCGTTGCCTTCGCCATGGGGGTCGTCTCGGGAATCGTGATGACCTACCAGTTCGGTACGAACTGGAGCGTTTTTTCCGATCGCGCTGGCCCGGTCATCGGGCCATTGATGGCTTACGAGGTCTTCACCGCCTTTTTCCTCGAGGCCGGTTTCCTCGGCATCATGCTATTCGGTCTCAATCGGGTCGGCCGTGGACTGCACATGTTCGCGACCGTGATGGTCGCCCTTGGCACAGCGTTTTCGGCATTTTGGATCCTGGCGGTGAACAGCTGGATGCAGACGCCAGCGGGCCACGCGATCAACGAAGCAGGCCAGTTTGTGCCGACCAGCTACTGGGACGTGATCTTTAATCCCTCGTTTCCATATCGCTTCGTTCACACACTTCTTGCCGCCTATCTGACAACTGCTTTTCTTGTCGGTGCCGTCGGCGCCTATCACCTGCTACGCGACCGCAATAACGAGGGCGCGCGCATCATGTTTTCGATGGCGATGTGGATGGCGGTCATCGTTGCGCCATTACAGATCATCGCCGGCGATCTCCACGGCCTGAATTCGTACGAGCACCAACCTGCAAAGATTGCCGCTCTGGAGGGCCATTTCGAAACGCAGGCTGGCGCGCCGTTCTACATCATCGGCTTCCCTGATATGGAGGCTGAAACCACCCGATACGCCATTTCGATACCGAAAGCCGGCTCGCTAATCCTGACCCATGAACTGAACGGAGTTGTCAAAGGGCTGAAGGAATGGCCACCCGAGGACCGGCCCTATGCTCCGGGTCTGTTCTGGGCATTCCGCATTATGGTGCTCATCGGATTTCTGATGGCCGCTGTCGGTATTTGGTCCGCATGGCTGCGATGGAAAGGGCGGCTCTACGATTCGCCGGGGTTATTGCGCGCCGCGCTCTACATGGGGCCGTCAGGTTTCATCGCGGTGCTGGCTGGTTGGTATGTCACGGAGGTCGGTCGGCAGCCCTATACGGTCTACGGACTTTTGCGAACGGTCGAATCCGCTTCGCCGATCGATACCCCAGGTGTCGCGACCTCTCTGCTCGCGTTTTTTGTGATCTACATGATCGTGTTCGGAGCAGGGACCGTTTACATCATTCGCCTGCTTGGCCACCGGCCCGAGCCGGCGGAACCTGAGCTTCCGCATCAACCAATTCGTACGGCCGGTGTTACGCCTGCCCCGGCACTAGCTGATGAAGGTCCTCTAGAAGATTTGGACGAGTTTAGTGGAGCGAAAGGAGGCGAACGTGGCGCTTGATCTCGCCTTCATTTTCGCCGCCGTTATTGCCTTGGCGGTGCTTCTCTACGTCATCGTCGATGGCTTCGATCTCGGAGTTGGCATCCTGTTTCCGTTCTTTCCGGCGGAGGAAGATCGCCGCCGGATGATGAACTCCATCGCGCCGGTATGGGACGGCAACGAAACGTGGCTGGTCGCAGGCGGCGGTGGTTTGTTGGCCGGTTTTCCGCTTGCGTACGGAATTATCTTCTCCGCTCTTTATGCCCCCATTATTACGATGTTGCTGGCGCTTATCTTTCGTGGCGTCGCTTTCGAATTCCGGTATCGGTCGAGACGAAACCGGCACCTTTGGGATCTCGGCTTCGCGGCCGGTTCCATTGTTGCGGCTTTTGCCCAAGGCATTACGCTTGGCGCACTCGTGCAGGGCATACCCATCGCCAATCGCGCCTATGCGGGCGGATGGTGGGATTGGCTGACACCTTTCAGCATTTTGACAGGAATTGCCCTGGTGGTGGGCTATGCCTTGTTGGGTGCGACCTGGCTCATCATGAAAACGGAAGGTGACTTGCAGGAACGTGCCTACGAATGGGCGTACCGCGCCGGCATTGGAACGCTCATCGGCATTGGTCTGGTCAGCATTTCGACGCCGTTTCTCAATCCCGTTTACATGGAGCGCTGGTTCAGCTGGCCGGCCGTGCTTTACACTTTCCCGGTGCCACTTCTCGTCATTCTCGTCGCGTACATCCTCTACAAGTCCCTGAATGAGCGTAGGGAATACGCGCCTTTCGCTGCGGCCATCGGGCTGTTCTTCTTGTCGTACGTGGGCCTCGGCATCAGTTTTTATCCCTACATTATTCCCACGGAGATCACGATTTGGGACGCCGCGGCACCTGATAGTAGCCTTGCCTTCGTGCTCCTGGGCGCAGCGGTATTGTTGCCGCTGATAGTCGTTTACACGGCGTATGCTTATTGGGTTTTCCGTGGAAAGGTCAGCGCAGAAGGAGGGTATCACTGATGATCCAGACGCGACCCGGGGATGCCCCGCCTGGGCTTGCCCGCCGGCTGCTCTGGTTTGTCGGGCTTTGGGCAGCCGGCGTGGCTGTCGTTATGGCAGTCGCCTACATTATTCGCTGGGCAATCGTCCCATAGTTCGGCGCGATCTGCCCAGCTTCGGAAAACCTAAATGCCAAGATCACCCGATTTGGCGCGTTTATATCGATCGCCAATAGCTTTCCAGTTCACGACATTCCACCACGCTTTCAAATACTCCGGCCGGCGATTTTGATATTTGAGGTAATAGGCGTGCTCCCACACATCGTTTCCGAACAAAACCCGCTCACCATCCATGAGCGGTGTGTCCTGGTTCGGGCGGGTCTTGATCGCGAGGCGACCATCCTTGTTGACCGTGACAAACACCCAGCCTGATCCGAACACGCTTGCGCCGGCATTATTGAACTGGTTCCGAAGCTGCTCCAGACCGCCGAAGTCGCGTTCAATCGCCTGCCGCAACTCGCCTTCAGGCCCACCATCTGTTCCCGGCGGCCCCATCACGTGCCAGAACATCGAGTGGTTGGTGTGTCCGCCGCCATTGTTGCGCACCTTGGTGCGAATGCTTTCCGGCACGTTGTTCAGATTGGCCAGGATTTCCTCCAGTGGCCGCTTTGCGAGCTCGCCGTGGTCCCGGATGGCCTCGTTCAGATTGTTCACGTAGGCCGCATGATGCTTGCCGTGATGGAGCTCCATCGTCTGGGCGTCGATGTGCGGCTCAAGGCTGTTGGCCGGATAGGGCAGAGGGGGTAACCGGAATGGACCTTGTGTAACCTGCCCCCAGCTCCGGTCTACGATCACATATGTGGAGAATGCTGCAGCTCCTGCCAGAAAAACTCGGCGATTGAGCGTTGGCATCGTTCAACTCCGTCAAGACTGGTATTCGGTATTCCTCTGGCGCAAGCAACCAAGGCAGCTCCGCCCTGCTTGGGGTGGACTGTTCAGGTAACGGTGAAAGGGAGAGAATGGTTCGGACACGTCTGGATCGGGCTTTGGTCGACCGCGGGCTGATATCCACCCGCTCGCGCGCCCGCGATCTGATCCTGCGTGGCCAAGTATTGGTGGACGGTGTTCCGGTCACCAAACCAAGTACGGTTATTCCGGAAAGCGCCACTGTGCATTTGACCGACGGGGCTGACGCCTTCGTTTCTCGGGCCGCCTGGAAGCTTGTCGCGGCGCTCGATCACTTCGGCTATTCCGCCGACGGCGTGATGGCGTTGGACGTGGGGGCTTCGACCGGGGGATTTACGCAAGTTCTCCTTGAGAGGGGAGCTTGCCGAGTTTACGCCGTCGATGTGGGCCGCGATCAGCTTGATCCCAAACTGCGAGAAGATCCTCGCGTCGTGGTCTACGAGGGCAAGGATGCGAGAGACCTTACCGCTGGAGACATTCCAGATCCGATCAAGGCCATTGTTGCGGACGTGAGTTTCATTTCTCTGACGAAGGCACTGCCCGTGCCGCTCACTTTTGCTGCTCCGGGAGCCTGGCTCATCGCACTGATTAAACCACAGTTCGAAGCGGGTCGCGAGGCCGTCGGAAAAGGAGGCGTTGTGCGCGATCCGGCTGCTCGCCATCGGGCCGTGGACCATGTACGTGATTGGCTTTCGAACCAATCAGGGTGGACCGTGGATGGTGTGATCGTGTCTCCCGTATTAGGAGGCTCTGGCAATCAGGAATTCCTGATTGGAGCGCGCAAGAATGGCTGATGAAGTGAAGGACGACATCGTCCGCATAGCGCGGCTTGGCGCGCAAGGAGATGGCATCGTCGAAACGTCGAAGGGGCCGGTTTATTTGCCGTTCGCGCTGCCCGGCGAACAATGGCGTCTGGGCAAGGTTCCTGAGCGTCTGACCGCGAGCGATGATCGGCATCAGCCCATTTGCCAGCATTTCGGCAAATGCGGGGGCTGCGTTGCCCAGCACATGTCGCCGGATCTTTATCGACGCTGGAAAGAAAAGGCTCTGGGCGAAGCGTTCGCGCACCGGGGGATAGAGATCACGCCCCAGCCGATGCGCAGCGTTGCGCTGCATTCACGAAGGCGGGCGTTTTTTGGTGTGGCGCGCCGTGGCGACGAAGTGGTGCTCGGCTTTCGCCAGGAGGGGCGTCATGTTCTCGTCGACCTTGCCGAGTGTCCGGTTTTGGACCCGCTGATCGTTGAGACGCTTCCGCTCCTACGTTGGCTTGCCGGCATGGCGCTGCCTGATGGGGCTGGTGGCCGGCTCCTGGTTACCCGAGCTCAAAATGGCCTCGACGTTGCAATCGAAAATGGTGCGGCCACGCTCAAACCGGGAATGAGCGAAGCTCTGGCTCGTGCCGTGACGCAAAGCCCCATACGGCGTCTCACAGTCTTCGGTGAGGTCGTTTTCTTCGATCAGCTTCCGACGGTTTTGTTGGGTGATGTCAGCGTGGAGTTACCACCCGGCGTCTTCTTGCAGGCCGTGCCCGAGGCGGAAGCCATCATGGCCGATCTTGTCCTGCAGGCGGTCGGCAAGGTGAAAAGCGCGGCTGACCTCTTTTCTGGCCTCGGCACGTTCACATTCCCTTTGGCGTGCACAGCCCGCGTGCTCGCGGTCGATTCTGATCGTCGCTCCATCACTGCCTTGGAGAAAGCCGCTCGCGGTTCAGCCGGCCTCAAGCCCATTACTGCGCGTGTTCGCGATCTCATGCGAGAGCCGCTGTCCCGCCTCGAACTCGAAGAGTTCAGTGCCGTCGTGCTCGACCCGCCGCGCGCAGGAGCGAAGGCGCAAGCAGAGATGCTCGCCAAATCGCGGGTTCCGACGATCGTTATGGTCTCCTGCAATCCCGCGACAGCCGCACGGGATGCGCGGACGCTCATCGATGGTGGTTACAAGCTGGAGACCGTTACGCCGATCGATCAGTTCGTCTACTCAGCGCACCTGGAGCTGGTGGCCGTTTTCCGGCGCTAGGTCTGGCCGGCCTTCACCAAGAGCCTCTCGACCCACTGCGGAACCACAACCGTTGCCGGCCCGTGGATCTTTTCTGCGAACAGGCTCGCCCCTTCCGAGGGTTCCAGATTGAGTTCAACGGTGTGTGCGCCAGCAGCGCGCGCTTCACGCACGAAACCGGCGGCGGGATAAACCGTGCCGCTTGTGCCGATGGAGGCGAAGAGATCCGCTTCGTACAGAAGGTCGTAAATCTCGTCCATGCGATAGGGCATCTCGCCAAACCAGACCACGTCCGGCCGCATTCCTCCGGCTCGGCCACAACTCGGGCAAACGATTTCGGTCGACAAATCATCATGCCAGGGGTGGCGGGCCTCGCAATAGGCGCACAAAGCTTTTAGCAACTCGCCGTGCATGTGGATCAGGCGCTGTGTGCCTGCAGCCTCATGCAGCGGGTCGATGTTTTGTGTGACGACCGTTACTTCACCGGGATATTCGCGCTCGAGACGGGCCAGAGCAAAGTGTGCGGCATTCGGAGCAGCATTCTTCATCCCGCGCCGCCGCTGATTGTAGAAGTCATGCACCTTGGCGGGATTGCGCGCGAACGCCTCCGGCGTCGCCACCTCGTTGATGTCGTATTTGCTCCAGATGCCGTCCTTGTCGCGAAAGGTGGCAAGCCCCGACTCCGCAGACAGACCCGCGCCTGTGAGAATGACGATACGCTTGTAAACGACCATGCCGTGCCCTGTTCTCGGTCGCCCTGAAGCTCAGTTGCCCGTTTCAGTCCCGCACCAAGAGTTAAAGCGCGAAGGCGAAGATGCAAATGGCCGGCTGGCACTTTGCTCGCGCCGGAGTCAGGGCACGAAAGCTCGTGTGAAGTGATCAGCTTTGCTCTGGCACGCGTGCCGGTATACATGAGCGTTGAAAAAGCGAATGGGGGCCCGAGTGAGTGGAGAGAATGCTCTAAAGCCCGCTGCCCAGCGGGTCGTCGCGGCGGCACAGGCCATCGGTCTCGACATCCAGGTTCACACGATGAGCCAGTCGACGCGCACGGCAGAAGAGGCAGCGGCAGCGTGTGGCTGTGCCGTCGCGCAGATCGTCAAGTCGCTCGTTTTCCGTGGCAAGGACAGTGGCAAGCCGTATCTGCTGCTCGTTTCAGGCGCCAACCGGGTGAACGAAAAGGCCGTCGCGGCGACGATCGGCGAGGTGCTGACGCGGCCAGATGCGCATTACGTCCGCGAGGTCACTGGCTTTGCCATCGGCGGCATTCCGCCTTTTGGCCATGTGACGCCGCTGGCCACCTACATGGACCGAGACCTGCTCAACTACGACGTGGTCTGGGCGGCAGCCGGGACTCCGGAGACAGTTTTTCCGACCTCGCCGACCGAACTTCGTGACAAACTCAAGGCTCAGGTCATTTCGGTAACCTGAGGCAGTCGGCAGGATAGGCTGACTACAGTCGGCTGAGCGCCGACCGCAACCGGTCGAGCAGGCGGTAAAGCTGCAGGCTTTCCTCGGTCGTAAAGTCCGCCAAGGCCGCCTCATAGTAGGAGCGGATGTTGACCAGCATCTTTGCCCAGGTATCCGCTCCCTTTTTCGTCAGACGTATCCGACGAATTCGTCCGTCCTCGACAATGCGCGTTCGCTCCACGAGGCCTGACCGCTCCAGCCTGTTCAACACGGCGGTCAGGTTCTGACGGCTGACGCCGAGGAAATTGACCATTTCCTTCACCGTCATGCCCTTTTCCACTGTCTTTGGCCGGGAGAGCGCCCCGAGCACGGCCCATTGCTGCGTGGTCGTCCCATATTCGGAGACAGCGCGCGACCCCGTCTTATGCATCAAGTTCGACGCCTGATAGAGCCGGAAAAACAAACGGTTAGCCACGTCGAAGCGGGCATCTTCGTCGTTAGAGCAAAGCTTTTCGGTTCGCGCATGATTTGTCATACATATGATATATCAATGTATTTCTTGACTTTGCAATATGACATGGCATTGATACATCCGACTTGCGGGCTTTCGCCCGTTTTCGGATGTTTTCGGGGAGGATCTGCGTGCGCGGGCTCGAGGGCCGAGGGCCATTCTTTTCTTCGCCAGCGACGAGGCGGCTTATATCACCGGTCAAGTGCTCAGCGTTTCGGGCAGTCTGACGATGGTGGGCTGAAGGAGCAATCATGCAATACGAAGACATTCTCTACGACGTTACCGACGGCGTTGCTCGCATCACCATCAATCGGCCGCATGTGTTGAACGCGTTTCGCGGCAAGACCTGCGAGGAATTGATCCACGCGTTCAATCGCGCTGGCTGGGATAAGTCGATTGGTGTCATCGTTCTCACGGGCGCCGGCGACAGGGCATTCTGTACTGGTGGAGATCAGTCTGCGCACGATGGCCAGTATGATGGCCGCGGCATGATCGGCCTGCCGATCGAAGAGCTTCAGTGCATAATTCGCGACGTACCGAAGCCCGTGATCGCGCGCGTACAGGGTTATGCGATCGGCGGCGGAAACGTGCTGGCGACGCTTTGCGATTTCACGATCGCTTCCGAAAAAGCCATTTTCGGTCAGGTCGGCCCAAAAGTCGGCTCGGTCGATCCGGGATTTGGCACGGCCTACCTCGCCCGCGTCGTGGGCGAGAAGAAGGCGCGCGAGATGTGGTATCTCTGCCGTCGCTATACTGCTGCCGAGGCGTTTGCCATGGGCCTCGTCAATACGGTTGTTCCGCACGAAGAGCTCGACAACGAAGTCAATCGTTGGTGCGCTGAAATTCTGGAGCGCTCGCCCACGGCAATTGCCATCGCGAAGCGTTCATTCAATGCCGATACCGAGAACATTCGTGGTATCGCCGCGATGGGTATGCAGGCCCTCGCTATGTACTACGAGACCGAGGAGTCCAAGGAAGGGGTTCGTGCCTTCATCGAAAAGCGTAAGCCCGAATTCCGCAAATTCGTCCGCTGATGTGTCGTTTCTCGCAAAAAGCCTAGTGAGATGAACACGCAGCTGAAATCCTTGCCAACGAGGACGTTCGAGAATTCTATCTCGGCCTTGGCGAGGGTGAGAAACGGCGCTCCTTCAAGAATCTGAAGACCTATAAACGTCGCAAGCGCTGGCTCTAACTGAGCGCTCTATTTCAAGAACACGTTACGGAGTTCCGCATGCCGATCGACAAGGATGCGTTCAATGAATTCCTGGAGACGATCCGCCGGTTCGTTCGGGAACGATTGATCCCAAATGAAGAGAAAGTGGCTGCGGACGACGCCATTCCGGAAGACATCATTGCAGATATGAAGTCGCTCGGTCTGTTTGGGCTTTCGATCCCCGAACAGTACGGAGGGCTTGGCCTCTCCATGGAGGAGGAGGCCCAAGTCATTTATGAAGTCGCGAAGGCATCACCCGCTTTTCGCTCTTATTTTGCAACGAATGTCGGGATCGGGTCTCAAGGCATCGTCATCGACGGCACGGAGGAGCAAAAGCAACGCTATCTTCCTCGTCTCGCATCTGGGGAAATCATTGGCTCTTTTGCGTTGACAGAGCCAAACGCCGGTTCCGACGCAGCTTCACTGCAGACGACCGCTATCCGCGATGGTGACTATTATGTCCTCAATGGTACCAAGCGCTTTATCACCAATGCGCCGGAAGCGGGCATATTTACTGTCATGGCACGGACGGACCCTTCAAAAAAAGGGGCCGATGGTGTGTCCGCATTCATTGTCGAACGGAATACTCCGGGGCTGACGGTTGGCAAGCCGGACCGGAAAATGGGCCAACGTGGTGCGCACACGGCCGATATTATTTTCGAAGATTGCCGGGTGCCGAAGGAAAACCTGATTGGCGGCGTTGAAGGTCAGGGCTTCAAAACAGCCATGAAGGTGCTCGACAAGGGCCGGCTGCACATTTCAGCGGCGTGTACGGGTGCTGCCGAAAGAATCCTCTCTGAGGCCCTCGCCTACGCGCTCGAGCGGAAGCAGTTCGGAAAGCCAATCGCGGAGTTCCAGCTTGTTCAGGCGATGCTGGCAGACAGCCAGACCGAGATTTTCGCCGCGCGCTCGATGGTTCTGGAGGCGGCACGCAAGCGCGACCGTGGTGAGGACATCAGCATGGAGGCTTCGTGCTGCAAGCTCTTCGCCAGCGAGATGGTGGGCCGGGTTGCCGACCGGGCAGTGCAGATCCACGGCGGTGCGGGTTACATGGCGGAATATCCGGTTGAGCGTTTCTATCGCGACGTCCGCCTGTTTCGCATTTTCGAGGGAACGAGCCAGATCCAGCAGCTCGTCATTGCCCGGAACATGATCCGGCGGGCGAAGTCGTAGCTTCTGGGGGCCAACGATAGCCCCCATGTTTTCAGATCGTTACTCCTTCACACTCTTCTTAGACCGCTGGCCGCAGCCCCGTCTGCGCAGCTGCAACTTGGTGTCCTCAGCAGATTTTGTTGGTTGCGAGGGGGCGCGGGTCGCACCTCCAACGTGCGTTGCGCGGCATAAGAGGGCGTGCTAATTTTTCGTTTACCAATTAGTCAGTTATGAGACTGAGTTCAATGCGAGTCGTAGTGTCCGGCCATTTCTTACGTACCATCGCACCAGACCGTCGCAAATTGGCTCGAGCGACCTGCATCTGCGTTCAGCGCGGCGCAAGGCTCGCATGCCCCATTTGGCAATCCGGGCTCGGAGGCGGAGGGTGAACCCCGCATGCCGTAGCACGGCTGTAGCGCTCAGTTACACAAGCTAACCGTTACTTAACCAACAATTTGTCCAAATCCTGCGGGGGATTGGAGGGACCGTACTCATATGAGGTGCGCTCGGGTCAAGCTGCGCCCACGGGGCAGTTGTCATCTTGCTCGAGACAATCGGGGACGCGCAAAAGCGCTGGCCATAGCAGCTTATGTGCCCCGTATCGGCGGGACGCACGGAAGCCTGTCGAAGCTGTTTGCCGCAGCGCGTGCCCTAGCGCTAATCCTTTTCATTTGCGCAGCCAATGGTAACGACGCTGCGTTCGCAGACGACCCGCCCCCTCCGCCGTCGAAGTCATCGATAGTCGGGGACACCGTAACAAACCCCATAACCAATCAGCCGACGAAGGTTACGAAACTCATTGTCGATCCTGCAGGGACGCCGACGCAAGGTACGACAGCATTCGTTCAAACGGAGGATGGTTTCACCTTTCTGGTCAAGGAAGTTGGTGAGTTCTTCTACAACAATGACATTCCTCCATTAGCCTTCGAGATAGAGTCCATTTCCGGGGGCAAAGCCTATGTTTCGACAAGCACGGAGGAAGACGGCCAGGTAAGAAATATCTCTTTCGACGTCGGCCTGGCGACCTCGGAATTTGAGGCCTACTTTAACAGTTCCGAAATTGACGGGGGTGTCACGCCGCGGGTCGATGACGTGGCCGAAGACGGCGTCAAGCAGGTCGAGTATGGCCATAACGGGAAGAACGGACGAAATGGGGCACTGTTCGTCCCTCCAACCTCGGGTGGTCGGGGTGAAGATGGCCCAAATGTAACAAAAGAGCTTTCGATCGATGTGAAGGCCACCAGTAAGATTGGCTGGGAAATCGGTAGCGTCGGTGGCAACGGTGGTCGGGGTGGAAACTCCTACGTAGGCTTTTTTGGTGGTCGCGATGGGGGTGATGGTGGTCGTGGCGGAAACGTTGTAGCCACGCAAACCTCATCAAGCACGATCCAGACTTCAGGTGCCGATCACTACGGCATCTTTGCATACAGCCGAAGCGGTAAGGCCGGTGACGGGGGGAGCGGCTATGTTGCCCCTGGCGGGGGGACCGGAGGGCATTCCTCCGACGGCGGAGATGTCAGAGTCAATCAGTACGGCAAGATTTATACCAAGGGGCTGAATGCGCATGGCATCTACGCCCTCAGCGTCAGCAACAACGGTGGCAACGGTGGCGACCAGTGGGGGCTCGTCGGAGAAGCGGGCAGCGGCGGCTACGGCGGGAGCGGAGGCAAGGTCGAAGTCTACACATTCGACGGAGCTCAGATTCTCACGGAGGGCGACTATGCCCACGGCATTTTCGCTCAATCGATTGGCGGGTCTGGTGGCTCCGCAGGAAATAGCGGTAACCTTCTCGTTTCCCTAATCGGCCACCCTGATAATGGCGGCAATGGCGGCAAGGTCATCGTCGAACATGGTGGTGCGATCGAAACGCACGGGGTCGCCTCGCGCGGAATTTTCGCCCAGTCGATCGGCGGTGGTGGCGGTGCCGGTGGAATGGCCGTCGGCGTGGTTGCGCTCGCGTTGGGTGGTGTCGGCTCCAATGGTGGTAGCGGTGACGAGGTCAAGGTAACGAACAAGGCGACCGGACGCATCACAACCCATGGTGCACTGGCTGACGGTATCATGGCCCAATCCATCGGCGGCTCCGGTGGAGAAGGCGCCGATGCCTATGGATTGGTGAGTGTCGGCGGGAACGGCAGTAAAGGCGGCGACGGGAAAGCTGTCACCGTTAGCAACTACGGTTACATCGAAACCCAAGGAGACGGGGCGCGCGGAATAATTGCGCAGTCGATTGGTGGCGGCGGCGGCGATGGTGGTAGTACGGGAGGCATGGTGGCCGTTGGCGGTAGAGGTGGTGCCGGTGGTAGCGGCTCGACCGTCAGTGTCACCAATGACGGTGTCATCAAGACGTCCGGTCGCGATGCGATGGGCATCCTTGCCCAATCGATCGGTGGCGGTGGCGGCAACGGCGGGTCGGCTGGCTCGATCGGTGCCTTTGTAGGCGTCGGCATCGGGGGCGTTGCCGGCAACGGCGGAGCAGGGGGCGCCGTCAATGTCACGCTGTCCAATACGGACGCGACCTACTCCTCCACAATCGTAACGGCGGGCGATCGTTCGACGGGTGTCCTCGCGCAATCGATAGGCGGAGGTGGCGGTAACGGCGGCGGTGCTGTAGGCGTCTCGGTCGGCCCATTTGGTGCTGCTTCAATCGCTGTAGGCGGGAGCGGCGGCAAAGGTGGCGATGGTGGCACAGTCACCCTGACCGGAAGCGGTAACACGTCGATTGAAACAGGCGGCGCTGACGCGGCTGGTATCCTCCTCCAATCCGTTGGTGGCGGTGGCGGTAACGGTGGCTATGCAATTTCTGCTGCCGCATCCGGTGGGCCGATCTCCGGAGCTCTTGCAATTGGTGTCGGGGGCTCCGGCAGTGATGGTGGCCGGGGCGGCGAAGTTCGCGTCGGTACGCTTGATGCCAACGGAAATTTGGTGGCTCCAGGCTTTTCCGGCAGCTTACTCACCCAAGGTGACCGCTCGGCAGGCATGATCTTCCAGTCGGTCGGCGGCGGCGGGGGCAATGGCGGTCTTGCCGTGGCGGCTAGCGCTTCCGGTGCTCCCGGGTTCGCCGGCAACGTTTCTGTCGGTGTCGGAGGGTCGGCCGGTGGCGGGGGTGCCGGTGGAAGAGTTCGTGTCTACACGAACGCCAACGTTACGACGCTGGGTGAGAGCTCGGTAGGTCTCTTAGCGCAATCCGTCGGCGGCGGCGGTGGCAATGGCGGCGGTAACATTGCTGCTGGTTTGGCTGTTGGTGGCACAGCAGCAACCATCAACGTTGGTGTAGGCGGCAGTGGTGGGAGCGGCGGCACCGGTGGAGCAGTCGAGCTGATTGCGGACGGTAGCGTCGAAACCTTCGGCCGATTCTCGGCTGGTGTGATCGCGCAATCGATCGGTGGGGGCGGCGGCAACGGCGGCTATTCGGTTGCAGCTGGAGCAGCGGGCCTTGGTAGTAGAGCTGGCGCAGTTGATGTCAGTGTTGGCGGTTCGGGTGGCAGCGGCGGCGCCGGTGGCACAGTGAATGTCCGGATCGGTGCAGCGGTTGAAACCAAGGGGCACGATTCCGTCGGCATCCTGATCCAGTCCGTTGGTGGCGGTGGCGGCAACGGCGGATTTGCAGTGGCGACGGGGCTCGCTGGTGCTGGCACGGGTGCTGGAGCCATTTCGGTCGGTCTCGGTGGCTCGGGCGAGCACGGTGGTGCTGGCGGCGAAGTGAATGCCACCATCGACGGCAGTGTCCACACGAGGGGTGATCGTTCAGCCGGCGTCATTGCTCAGTCCATCGGCGGTGGCGGCGGTAACGGCGGTTTCACTGTGTCGGGCGGGCTTTCTGGTGCAGGCGCTGGCGCGGGCAGCGTGAGTGTTGGGCTTGGCGGCGCCGGCTCAGGAGGTGGTTCCGCCGGCAAGGTCACAGCCACGGCAAACGGAACGATCCTGACGGAAGGTTTCGCTTCGGCAGGCTTTGTTGCCCAATCAATTGGTGGTGGTGGCGGCAGCGGTGGCTTCACGGTCAGCGCTGATCTCTCCTTTGCGGGATCAGGCACTGGTTCTGTGACCGTTGGTCTTGGCGGCAGCGGTGCCGGAGGTGGCGATGGTGGAGCCGTCGTCGCGAAAACAACGAAGAAAG